>Ga0181568_10000131_pt1 | contig 59984 bp, 44 predicted proteins | sample 101ome_20_FD_133758 | JGI IMG/M metagenome (GOLD analysis project Ga0181568, IMG submission 133758) | Coastal salt marsh microbial communities from the Groves Creek Marsh, Skidaway Island, Georgia - 101404AT metaG (megahit assembly) | ecosystem: Environmental > Aquatic > Marine > Intertidal...
CCGCCTACGGGAACCTCGCGACCGCTTTCGCCGCCCCAAGGCGTTCAGTCCACCATAACGACGCTTTGTGGTACAGGGTACGCCGAGCTCCCCACCTATCCCAGCATGGCCTTAGACTCAGCCTATATGAAGGCAACGAATCTTCTTCTCATGCAGAGGCTTCTGCCTCTTCATACTTTGACGGGCATGATGTTTTGATGACCTGCGCCTCTAGGACGTAGGATTCGCCATCAAAGCGCATAATGCCCTCGGCATAGACCGTGCGGTTGTCGTCAAGGCCGTTTGAGACCGAAGCATCGGCGAACACGACCTGAATGGTTGAAGATGCACCCTCAAGGACAAAGGTCATGGTTGCGTTGTCGATGGTGCCGTCCCTCACCTCACCGCGGAGTGCTACTTCTTCATCCACGTAACGCTCAGGTGATTTCATGAATTCATCAACCGTTTGTGTAGGAACGGGAGATTGCAGAAGAACGGTTGCTAACAACGCGAGGGTGAGGACCCCGCCGATGAAGAGGATACGCGTTCGCCGAGCCCACATTACCATACACCACCAAAAGGACCCTTAACAATCCTCTCAATCATCGTTACCTCGCCCAACGACCTGGTCAATGGACACATAACCGCCCGCCTTCATACGGCGTCGGAGTCCGTGGACCACCGACTTTCCTAACGCCGGCCCTTCAAAAACAAAGCCGCTGTAGGCTTGGAGAAGGGTTGCACCAGCTTGAATTTTCACCCAAGCATCCTCTGCGGAGGAAATCCCTCCGACACCGACGATGGGCCAATCCGGCCCTGCAATTTGACGAACATTACGAATCAACTCTGTAGATCGTTGTTTGAGAGGTTGACCACTCATGCCACCGGTTTGTGCAAACACATCGCGCTCCCGTGAATGTTGTGAGGTGGGACGCTCAACGGTGGTGTTGCAGACAACGATGCCTGCTGCGTTTCCATCTTGCGCTGTCCTGACCACCAACTCAAGTTGTTCTTGGGTCAAATCGGGTGCGATTTTTACCAGCAACGGTTTTGCTTCTTTGGACGCATTCCTTGTGTGTTTTACATTGATATCGTGACATGCGTCGAGGATTCGTCGCAATCCAGCATCGTTTTGCAATTCTCGCAAGTTCGGGGTGTTCGGGGAGGACACGTTGATGACGAACACATCTGTAAATGGCCACAATCGATCCATGGTGGTGGCGTAATCTGTATGGGCGTCGTCAAGTGGCGTGATTTTCGATTTACCGAGGTTCACCCAAAGAGGCGCATTCGGTTTCCCATATTTTTTGAAGTGATGCTGTAGCGCTTGTTGAATTGCATCGCTACCGGCGTTGTTAAAACCCATCCGATTGACAAGTGCTTTCGATCCATCCGCTCGGAACATTCTGGGCTTCTCGTTGCCCTCTTGGCCGTGCATGGTCACACCACCAATCTCGATAAAACTCAACCCGAGTGAAGTCCAACCGTTTAACGCCGTGGCGTTCTTATCCATTCCAGCCGCCAGCCCAAAAGGATGGTTGTACCTCTGCCCAAAGACGTTGACAGGGAGGGAGTGTCGTGGATGGTAAAGAAGACGCAGCCCCAGTCGCCCAAGCCAGGTGGCTGAAGCAAAACGCAGCATTTTCAAGCTGCGTGCGTGGGCACGTTCTGAATCTTGGAAGCGAAGCAGCGGGCGTCCAAACCATCGGTAAAAGAAGCCCATGCATTGACCTCACACATACCATCCTTCAAGACTTGCCTTCTTCTGGATGTATTCATGCGAATCACCGACCCAAGATGGCCAGCGGTTCGCGAAGCCGCAAGGACACTGTTGCGAGAAGACCAACTCCTTGTGTACGGCCCGTCTTGGCTGGAGGCACCGTTTCACCAATTGACGATTGCCATGGGCGACCACCTCCCTTCGAAGTTGTCGTTCCCAGAATTCAGAATCCACGAAAAGGAGGCCTTCATCTTCTACGCACATTCACCGTCAATTCCACTTGTTCATTGCGGCCTCAACGAGCCTCCGTTGGATGTTGTCTGGATACCGCTTGACGCTCAAGAATCATGGCTCTGTGTCGAATCGACCGCCTTGGATTTGCTTGAGGCCGGCTATCCTGGATGTATTGGTTGTGCAGGAGTCGAGGCGGAACAACCTTGGGATGAAACAGCCAGCAGGAAACGCATCAAAACCGATGAGATCAATGAATGAAATGTTCCATTTCATGTGTGCGAAAAGCCCATCTTGAGTATAAAGGAGGGTTCAAGTATGGTCGTCGTTGGGCTTCCACAACATGTCCATCGTCATCATTGCTGAGAAGCCAAGTGTAGCCGAGGACCTCGCCAACGTTCTTGGAGTTGGAAAAAAACTTGACACCCATTGGCACAGTGACGACATCATCATCACTTGGGCCATCGGCCATTTGCTTGAACTAAAATTCATGGACGAGTACGACGAGGCGTTCAAGAATTGGCGAAAATCCATTGACAGACTTCCTTATGTTCCGCCAACGTTTGAATACAAGCCAAAAGGAGGTCGGAACAAAGCACAGCTGTCCGCAATTAAGAAACTCATTAAGGACAAATCGGTCACCGAAATCGTCAACGCATGCGACGCTGCAAGAGAGGGAGAATTGATTTTCAGAACCATCGTGCAACATGCGAAAGTGAAAACACCCGTTTCCCGAATGTGGATGCAATCGATGACATACGATGCTATGCTTGCAGCCTTTGAACAACGGAAGAGCGGTGAAGAGTATCAGGCATTAAGCGACGCTGCATACTCTCGCTCACATGCAGATTGGATTATCGGTATGAACGGATCAAGAGTTGCCAACACATTCCTGCCACAAAACAGACGCGACCGGTCCTCAAACTCACTGGGTCGTGTTCAAACCGCAACACTTGCATTGGTGGTTGATCATGAATTGGAGGTCTTGTCCCATGTCCCCGTCCCCTTCTGGCAACTTCACGCCACCTTCTCATCGGGTGAGGCAAAATGGACTGCTCGTTGGGAGCGGCTGAATCATAAGGATGACCCTGAGTTCCCGGAACGAAAGGCTCACCGAATCACCGAAGCAGCAGAAAAAGAGGCCATTGAAGCCCTCCTAGCATCCGGTGGCCCATTTGAAACAAGCGAAACCGATCGGACAAAGAAGGAACAGCCTCCGTTAAATTTTGACTTGACAACCCTCCAAAAAAGAGCCAACAGCCTATGGTCTTGGTCAGCAAAACGAACTTTAGGCATTGCACAGGACCTCTATGACAAATTCAAACTCACCACCTATCCACGAACCGACTCAAAACACCTGCCAGAGGACATGCATGAAACGGTGGCGAAAACGCTTGAACAGCTGAAAGTTCAAGGTGATTATACGGAGCATGTCAATCGACTGCAATCTAACGGGATGTCAAACGCTACTCGAAATTTCAATGACGCCAAAGTTTCCGACCACTACGCTATCATTCCAACGGGGCAAACGCCTCCGACGAATTTGAGCGGCGACCATGCAAAACTCTACGACCTCATCGCTCGAAATTTCCTTGCTTCCTGGCACCCTGTGGCAGAATGGACCGTGACGAAGCGAATCACCGCATCCACCGGACATCAGTTTGTGAAGGAAGTTGAAGCCATTGCCACTCCCGGGTGGAGGGCCGTTGTCAACAAGAAAAACAACGTTCCCGAAGGATGGGGAAATCTGCCATCAAACCCTTGCCCGAGTTCTTTGGAGGGACATGAATTCTCTGAAGAGAAATCAAAACCGAAGAACCGCTTGAAGGAAGCCAGCCTTCTTCAACTGATGGAGCATGCTGGAAAGCACATTGAAGATGACGACCTTGCTGAAGCTATGAAGGACAAAGGTCTCGGAACACCGGCGACTCGTGCTGACACCATTGAGAAATTGCTCAGCCGAAACTACATCCGAAGAAGTCGAAACGGTACCATCAGCGCCGCACCTCACGGCATCAGGATGATCGATATTTTGCGACGTATACCTGTGGAATGGATAACCTCGCCCGAACTAACCGGGGATATGGAGGCTTCTCTATTGGCTGTTCAACGTGGCGAGCAGCCCATGGAGAATTACATGGCCAAGATCATTGAACAAACTGGTGTTCTCGTTGAACGAATTCGCGAACACGACCGGAGCAAACTCTACGCCAATGAACCACCACTCGGGGAGTGTCCGGCGTGCTCAGCCAACATCATGGAAACCACTCTGTCCTATCAATGCGAACTTAACGAAGGGCGTGACAAGGGATGTCCGTTTGTTTTTTGGAAGGATACATCGGGCCGTTGGTTTGACCGAATCACGGCGACCCGGTTGATTGAGGCAAGCGCAATTGACCAACTTCACGGCTTCTTCTCCCAAGCGGGTGAAGGATACGAAACCTCGGTTGAACTGAAACCAGACGGGAAAGTCGTTGCAAAAGGCAGTTCAGCAGGAGAGGCCAGCGAAGATGATGAAACACTGTGTGCTTGTCCGGTTTGCGAACACGGTTCAATTCGCATCACCTCATCAGGCTTCGTGTGTGATTTCGATGACTGTACGTTCCGAGGCATGCAGAACGTGATGTGCAAGCGTCCCATTCTCCCGGAAGAGGCAAAAGAGATTTTCACCAAAGGAAAATCTTCCCTCCTCGAAGATTTCACATCAAAGCGAAACCGCCCGTTCAATGCCTTCTTGGTGCTTGACAAAAACAGGGTTTCTTTTGAATTCCCTCCTCGTGCAGCAGCCGCAGATGCGAAACGCTTCCCAGTTGAACCGGGTGTCGTTGGTGTTTGCCCCACGCACAAGGCGAACATCATCGAAACCGAAACCCACTTCACGGTGGAAGATGCGGGCACAGGATGTAAAATTCATTTGGAACGGACCATATCGAAGCGTGACATCACCCGCGAAGAGGCAAAGACGTTGATTGAATCACGAAATCTAGGCCCGTTTGATGATTTCACTTCGAAGAAAACAGGCAATCCATTTGCAGCCTCCCTGTATTTGAGGAAGAACGAATCCGTAGCGTACAAATTTGCAAAACGCTCCTAAGCGCACTTCATTGAAGGAAGATTGAAACACGACCTCCACGAGGCACTCCCATGCCACCGCATGACGTTGATGTGGTCATCGTCGGCGCAGGTCCAGTGGGAGGACGGGCTGCTGCCTTGCTTTCTGAACGGGGCTTGCGTGTCTTGATGCTCGAAGAGCACACTGAAATTGGAAGACCGTTCCAATGCGCAGGTTTGGTCACACCTTCTGCCATGCGGGTGGTCTCAGCGGAGCACACCGTTCTCGAAGAAGTGGACGGGGCCTTGATTCACGGACCGAGTGGCACCCTTGTGCCGGTTGGCACAGATGGTGTATTACGCACCTATGTCGTGTGCAGAAAACAGTTTGACCGGTACGTCGTTCAGCAAGGAATGGAGGCGGGTGCGGAACTTTGGCTTGATACCAAACCTGTTGCTGCAGATGTCTTGGAAGACGGTGTTCATTTGACCGTTGAACGAAAAGGGGTCAAACATTCCGTGTCTTGTAAATTACTTGTTGGCGCCGATGGCGCCCACAGTTGGACTCGTCGCCATTTCAAGATGGGGAGGCCAAAAGAGCTCATGATTGGTTTTCAAACGGAAATCGTGGGATATGAAGGGCGAGACAGGTGGTTGGAAATGTACAGTGGCTCCGACATCGCCCCAGGATTCTTTGCTTGGGTAATTCCCTCGGGCTTTGGATCACATCGAATCGGACTTTGGTCGACCGCTGACAGACTGAACGGAAGAAGCATTGAATCGTGCTATCAAGACCTCATGGACCATCCGTTGTGGAGAGACCGGTTCGCAAACGTCACGGAAGTTGCACGCTACTGTGGCCCTGTCCCCTCAGGGATGGTTAAACGACCTGTGAAGGAACGCGTACTCTTGCTTGGAGATGCAGCAGGGATGGCCAAACCAACCACCGGCGGTGGGATTGGCCCTGGCTTCCATCAAATTCAATGCATTCTCGACGAATTGGTTCTTGCGATAGAAAACGACACACTGTCCGAGAGTAAACTCAAGGCCATCACAAAGAAGCCATGGGATGCCATGAAGCGGGAACAAGACAAAGCCCGAGCACTCCGAAATCTACTCGTGAGCGATTGTGATGACGCCACGCTTGACAAACACTTCAACGCCTTTGCACACCCCGACACCTTATCCATCATCAATGAAATCGGCGATATTGAGAAACCTGTCCCCCTCGGCATGGCACTGCTCAAGCAAGTTCCTGCTTTTCGACCCCTTGCTTTCAAAGCGGGTGTTCGCCTCCTGTTATCGTGAGGGCTCTGCATGAAACAGCTCCACGAAATACACACCATCCGCTATCCGCCATTTGAGCCTGCACGATGGATACCCTCTTCGCTCCCCATCGCGAAACAACTCCATGAATGCGGTGAATTCGCAACAAAAAAAGAAGCAATGAAAGCAGTTGCTGAATTGAACCCACCGTTTCGCCTTGGGAGTGAGCAATCATGGTTTCTTGAGCGTTCATTTTCTTACGGTGAGGAACTTCTGGAAGTACGTCATGAGCAACCATTTTCCGAGCATGAACCGTTCGTTGAGGCGGTTCAGCATCAGCGAACGGGATGGTATCTGATACCCAACCCAATTCACAACATCATTCGGCAATTCATTAATGGTGTCGTTCTTGTTCTACTGGGTGCACTTTTCTACCTGTTTGTATCTCCTCTGATGCTCGCACTGGGATTGCCCGTTTACGGTTTGGAAACAGTACGTTGGGGCCTGTTGGACTATCCGGCACTTGCGGTCTTCGTCGTACCTCTGATCTTTGCACCCCTCTTTATCCGGGTCCTTGCCAATTTGTTGGAACTCCGAAGACAAAATGCTTTCTTGGCCTCAAACCCATCGCGACCGCTCATCACCATCGAACAGGAACTCGTTGCCAACCAACCTCTTCAACTCGCAGTGAAATTTCCCAAAATGGACCCTACATGGACCCATGTTGATGTTTTTTGGAGGGTCGGGATCTTGCCGCCATCTCGTGAGGTGTTGCTCCAAGAATTGGGAAGAGACGAACATCATCAACCGCCACCCGGCCTTTCTACGGAACTCCCGCACCACTGGATCGTTGGCCTTGATGACGGAACGGCAGGTGGCGAAGATGCTCCAATGGAGATTCAAGAAGTACAAGGTGGACTGTACTTGCGTCCAATGCGAATTATGGAAAGTGGGGAAAGTCAGCGTTGGAATGATGGAGAGGACGTGATTCTCCAACCACCTTCAGGGATGTGGCCAGGGTCGGTCAACACAGACCTCCTGCGCATCCATTGGGAGTGTATTCTTCGTATTAACAGAAACAAAGGCGGACCTTTGCTGTGGGTGGAGCCACTCAAAGTGGCTCACTCTACCGATACGGTCGTCTTCGAAACATTGCCCCTTTACGACGGGAGGTCAGAGTTGGACAACTCATTAGCAACACATTGAAGGACATCGTTGTAAACCTCACATCATGGCTCCCAAGCAGTGGACTGCGTTCTTCTTCGTTGGCATCATGGCCTTTGCTGGTTGTCTTGGCGCGACCGAACCCGCCCCCGAGAAGCCGGATACCACTCCAACAACGTACACTTTGGAGGCCTCATGGGCTTTAACCCCAGAGACCATCCAACTTGGTGAAACGGCGACCTACATCTTGAACGTGAACCAAAGAGGGGAAGGCGATTATCAGCCAGAAGTCTCTGTCATCGACCCGTCTTTTGCCAAAGTAGAATCGGTGGAATGGACTGAGCAAACAAACGGATACCAATTGGCCTTCACACCCAATGCTGTCGGCGAATTTATTGTCTCTGTTGGGTTTACCAATGTCGGGACGACCATTTTGACACCCGAGGTCCAACCACTGGTTCTGGTGCTCTCCGTTGAACCACCTACCGAACAAGCTCCGATTCTTTCAACAAATAATCGCATTGTGCTTGAAGAGCCCAACGTCACGTGGTTCGAGGGAAGTGTCTCTCATCAGTCCATACCTTCATGCTCCGCTGTATACGAGATAACCGACGGCACCGTTGGGAATTTGGCTCTTGACAATGATGGCACATGGAAAATACTACTCGATTTTACTGAAGCGAGTTCCTCCCATACCATTACCACGACTGTCACCTGCGGTCAATTCACCGTGCTGTCAGATGTTTCCACGACCCAAGTGATCATCGAAGGGGCTGGCGACGATGCAGATGGCGATGGTGTCCAAAATGCCAACGACCGATGCCCTGATGGCATCGGAGCCGATGAGGGATGGCAGTCGACCATCACGACCGATGGGGACGAGGACGGTTGCCGGGACAACGATGAAGACGATGACGATGACAACGATGGCATCATTGACCAACACGACGGATGCCCCACATCTTACGGTTGGGTAAGCACGCCAAGTGCCGATTACGACTACGACGGGTGTCATGACGCTGATGAGGATGTGGACGACGACAACGACGGCGTTGAGGACGATGTCGATGCCTGCCCAGTCGGTCGAAAGGGCTGGTATTCAAACCGCTACAGTGATTGGGACAACGATGGTTGCTCAGACCTTGACGAGGATGACAATGATGACAACGACGACCACCTTGACAACGATGATATGTGCCCTAAGGGTGTCGCTTCATGGACTTCCACGTCCGAATCTGATTGGGACAACGACGGCTGCGAGGATGCGACCGAAGACGATGACGACGACAACGATGGTGTCAACGACCTGAATGCAACAGGGGCGGCCCTGGATTTGTGTCCCAAAACCCCAATCAATGCAACTGATGTGAACGAACACGGTTGTGCGGCTGTTGAGAGAGACACAGACAACGACGGTGTCAATGATTTGAACGACCAGTGCGAGGGAACACCGGCAGGCCTAACCGTGAATGCCGTTGGGTGTGCAGACCTTGACGACGATGGGGTCTTCGCGAACGTGGACCGTTGTGCCAATTCCCCGGACAGATGGAGTGTTGATGAATTCGGATGTGCTGTGGTTCAAAACCCCGTTTCCTGGACCGATTCAACCTCCCTCAACGGCCCCATGCAAGTTGTTCCACAATTTTCATTCCCAACCCTCAATGGTTCATTCAATTTCAAAGACCGTTGGACTGGCTATGATGTGTATTTCTTCATGTTCAAGTACACCAATTCTGATGGAAGCAACAACGGGGCAACATGGGGTCAGAACCCAGGCAAATTCATACGCAATTTGCCAGCAAACACGCATCTGTTCTACGGTTCCTTTGACAACTCCTATCACAACGATGTCATTCAACAACGCAACGCTGTTTTGGCGGGTTTGACCGCATCCGAGGAAGCCTACTGGGACGACCGAATCCACTACATTGACATCGATGCGAGTAACCTCGGGGGTGGTCTCGGCTCCATGATTTCCTCATTCAACAATCCGGTCTACATGGGCATCGATCGGTTCCAACTCGCCCGAGAAACGGGATCGCTATATGCATGGACTTCTCAATCCAACGACCCATACCATCTCTCCTATGAAACGAACCAATGGGTCGCAGAATTTCCGACAAAAATTCGAAGCCAAGACCCAGCCGTTCATGCAGTCTCCATTATGGATTTCCAACGCCACACAGGTGGCTGGGGAGGTGGATATTCATCGTTCAGCAACGGTACATTCAACCTACCAGCCAACCTTAGTTCCTACGATACCCTCGAAGTGTACCACGAACACGCCTGCTATGAACGAACCAATCGTTATCAAAAATCAGATGGCAGTTATGGTGGTTGCCATGAATGGGATTATTTGGCCTACATGTATGTCTGCGATGAAGACAACAGTTCGGTCTGCAACACGGAGATGGTCCGTTGGATCACAACCTACGGCAGAGAAGGGATGTGGTTGACGGATATCTCGCCCTATTTGTTCATGCTGAATGATGGAGAGGAGCGCCGATTCAAGTACGCAGGCGCAAACAAGGGAGACCTTACGGTGACCTTCCTTTTCAGCGATTGGGGGAGTGGAAAACGTTCTGTGAACGGCACATATGCCTTCAGCGGTGGCCAGTTTGACGGAACCTACAACAACGAATCTCGTTATCTTCGACAGATGAATTTCACCGTCCCTCAGGGAACGACAAGTGTAGAAATCGTTGCAACCATTACAGGGCACGGATTCAACAAAGACACGGCGAACTGTGCCGAATTCTGTGATCATCAGCACCACTACACGATGGGTACTCACCAAACATACGAATGGCATCCAATCGTTTACAGCAGTGAAGGATGCGAGAACGAAGTGAACAACGGCGTTGTGGCGAACCAATTTGGTTCTTGGCCGTTTGGTCGAGCTGGTTGGTGTGCTGGCCAAGACGTGAAACAGTGGACGTTCGACATCTCCGATTGGGTGGACAACACCACGAGCAATCACCTTGTTTATCGCGGGTATTACAACGGTGCAGAGTATGTCCCGTCCGACGGCATCGGCAACGGCGGTAGAAACATCAGGGCAGTCATATGGATCGTCTTCTACGGACCTACGACAACATAGGAGTAGGCGCAATCAACGTCTTTCTTGCCCGTTCATCCAACGTTGTGGATAGATGATTGTAGTCACTATCTCGCCGTTGTGGAACAAAGCCAGCACGAACGATGGATGACTGAAGTTCCTGCTCGGAGGCATCCATCTTTGTGGTACCCGATGCAGAAACAACGTTTTCCTCCATCATGGTAGAACCTGCATCATCTGCTCCACCCAACAGAGCCATCTGTGCAATTTCAAGGCCCATGGTGGGCCAAGATGCTTGAATGTGTTCAACGTTGTCAAAGAACAAGCGAGAAACTGCCACATGGCGAAGATATTCAGATGAACCAGCGCCGAGAACATGTTTGTTTTGACCCCTGTTTCGTCGTCCGAACGAATTGACTTCGAGTTGGACAGGCCAAGCAATGAACGAAGTGAAGCCCGACTTGTGCGCATCGAGCGATGTATCCTGTAATTCACGAATTCTTGCCATGTGCTCCACGCGTTGTCCTGCTGATTCGCCGAAGCCTATGACGTTGGTCGCACTGGTGGTCAAACCCAAAGATTGAGCCTCACCCATCACCCTCAACCAGTTCTCTGGAGACCCTTTCTTTGGAGACACATCCTTTCTAACATCCTCAACCAACATCTCAGCACCGCCTCCCGGAAGACCGTGCATTCCAGCATGCTTCAAGTGACTCAAAACCTCCAACGTTGTCATGCCACAGACTTCGGCCAACCCTTCAATTTCAATGGGACTGAAACAGTCAAGGTCGATGGATGGATGATGGGTTCGAAGATGCTGCAGGAGATCAATGTACCACGAAAAAGGAAGTTCTGGATTCACACCACCCTGCATTAGAATGCGAGAACCCCCAATGGCCTCAAGTTCCGTGACTCGCTCGGAAATTTCCTCATAGGTCTGCGTGTAAGTTTGTTCATGACCCGGGGGGCGGTAAAAGGAACAAAATTGACAATTGATGGTGCACACGTTGGTGTAGTTGATGTTGCGGTCGACCAAATAGGTCACACGACCTTCCGGATGCATGGTCATGCGACGTAGATGTGCAGCCTGCATCAGACGATGAAGAGGTGCTTCTTCGTAGAGAACGGTGGCTTCTTCACGACTCAGACGATGGTCCTCGGAGGTTTCACGCGTCCATGTGGACTGTCGTGCTAAAATTTGAGACCATGACATACAGCGTCCCTCAAACCATAGGCGTTCCAACAATAGTCTCGATTTCCTCAATGGTTTTTGGACAATCTTCGGTTAGAATCACGGGCCCATCCTTCGTGATGAGAATATCGTCTTCGATGCGAATACCGATGTTGGCGTAACGCTCGGGACAATCAACGTCCGGTCGCCATGCGCCAAAGTAGAGACCTGGTTCAATCGTGAGACACATGCCAGGTTCGAGGGAACGTGCAACGCCACCGGGCTTGTAGACTCCCGCATCGTGCACGTCAAGGCCAATCCAATGACTCGTGTTGTGCATGTACCACTTTCGTAGATCACCTGAGTCCAAGTCCAGTGCCTCGTCAAGGGTTTGTTGAATCACTCCAAGCCGAATCAATCCTTCTGCAAGAACACGGCGAGCTGCTTCATGAGGTGCCGTGTAAGGAGCACCAACTTGGCAGGCATCAATGGCTGCATATTGAGCGTCTAGAACGAGCTGGTAGATTTCCCTTTGAGCATCTGAAAAGGTTCCCGAAATGGGCCACGAGCGAGTGATATCGCTCGCATATCCACGGTATTCGGCTCCTGCATCGATTAAAATCACTTCATCTTGACCGCATGTGTCTTGATTGGTGGTGTAGTGTAAGATGGTCGCATTCTCGCCACAACCAACAATGGAAGGATAGGACCATCCCGATGCCCCTGCGTAAGAAAAGAAGGCCTCGATCACCGATTGTAACTGAAACTCTGTCACACCATCTCTGCTGTGTCGCATGGCAAGTTCGTGTGCCAGAGCAGCCACTTTGCTCGCATAGACCATCTGTTCAATTTCGGAAGCAGATTTTCGCAGGCGCAATTCAGCCAACATGCCTGACGGGTCTTCGACCGAAACAGGGCCCGTACCAAAGTGCTGGCGAGCACGATCGCGTCGACGCACGGCCTCTTCAACTACATCGTCAACCAACTCGTGTACGCCCCCGCGCAAGAACACCCGTTTCGCATCTTGCAGCCAGTCAGCCAAAAGAGTTGGAAGCAGGTCATTGTTGTAGGCTTCGTCTACGGCGTAATGTTCGAGTGCACCCTCCACACCAGGCCGGCGTCCTTCCCAAATCTCCTTCAGCGTATCTTGTGGCTGAACGAAGAGAGCCGAGGTCCACGATCCGTTTTGCTGACGCAGAACAAACACCGATTCGGGCTCTGTCCATCCCGTCAAGTAAAGCAAGTCGCTTGATGTGCGGTAGCGGTATTCCACATCGTTGGAGTGCACGGCAAAGGAGGGGGATGGTAATACGAGGACATCATCTGCTCGAAATTGTGACGTTAGACGCTGTTGCCGATCACGAAACTCCTCAACCTTTGTTGGGGCAGGCTGTGGTGGTAGCCTCTCAAACGCATCGGCGAACATGACTCACCCTCGCGCCTTATCTTCTTCAATCGTTGCATCAGGGTTGTCAACCAAATCGCCGTTTTTTCCCCCATTCTTTACGGCCCGATGCTCCCATTTGGGAAGATCTGAAACTTGAGAGGACGAAGAACGAAGATTGATGAACGCTAGAAGGAGGAGCAATCCAAGAAGACCTACGCCAACAATGCCAAACACAGAGGACGATTGTTCGGAAGTCGGAGAAGCAAGAATCTCAACTTCAATTGTCCATGTATCTGTAGCACCATCATCATCAAAGACGATCAGTTCAACTGTATGTGTACCTGCAGACGGAAAATCTTCGAGGCCAAGAGCGGGGACACCTCGTATTGAGATGACATCGTTGATGACCCAAAGATACTCCACTTCTTCGTTGTCAAGACTGTCCTGTGCATCCAACGACCAATTTCCTTCTGGTCCTAATTTGATGGAAGAACCGCTTGTGATTTTCAGGCCATCCACCGCAATAGAAGCCACCGGCTTGATGTTCTCAACGATGAACACTTGTTCGACTTTGGTCATCAAACCTGTTGCATCCATAGCCGTAAGGGCAACAGTGTACCTTCCTGAATCTGATAGGTTCAAGTTCAATTGTTGAGAAGATATCACCTCATCTGCCAATGGGGCACGAACACTCCCGTCAACGAGGGTGAGTGCCCATGTAATCGTTGATGTTGATCCTTCGTAACCGTCATTTACGTCGGCAAATACATGGAACGGTGTACCCTCAGTGACAACATTCGGTAACGTGAGTTGAGCTGATGGAGGTGTTTGGTCGTGTACGACCATCAGTCGAGCGGAAGCCGAAGTCCGAAGGAATTCATCTTCCACCCTAATGTCAAATTGCCAAACGCCCTCTTTGAGGTCCAGTGAAGTTGTGTTGAGGCGCACCACCAAACCATCTTCGTCAAAGGTACTTGGCAGGGCAACGGTCGTCGGGCTTGCCAAGCAAACTTCAAACGGTGCTTCACAAATTTCAGCAAAGACTTGGACGTTACCCGTTTGGTTCATCGGAAGCACCAATTCCAGAGGAATGTCTACGACTTCCCGCAAGACGGTCGGAGCGAGAAGAAATGGTGTTGATACGGAGATAGAAGGGAGTGATTCGACCAGCACGGGCCGATGGTGACTCGTGCCGAGATAAAACACCAATGAAGTGGATTGAATGTTATGTTGAACATCTTCTGACCGAAGTTCAAGATAACACGTGCAATCAATGGCGCCGACTTCAACCACCAAGGACCACGCATATTGGCTTTCAGCAATCGGGGAGACCGAGGTGAGATAGGGGCCCGTCATCACTGTAATGGGTGTGGCGCCACTGATGTTTACCACTGTCCATGTGGTGTTTCGTAGCGGTTGTGACGAGGTGCCACTGAAATTGACAGTCTCGATGAATGTCACACCATGATCCTGATCAATTTCAACACGGAAGTCCAGCGTTTCCGACTCAATGTGTTCACCTGATACAGGAAAGGAAACGCAAAGTAAGGTGAAAACGGCTAGGATAGTAAACCACGGGGGCTTCAAACGAAGCGACATCATGATTCATCACGAACATCAATCACTGAACGGGTCGCACAATTCACCTTGTCCTGGATACGAAACGGGATTTCTTGGGTTGGTGTCCCATTTGTATTCGCAGTAGTTAACGTGCCCGTCACCGTCTGTATCGACCATACGATCGGCTCCATCAAACGGATCAAACTGGAAGTGGTATTCCCATCCTGTGGCCATCCCGTCGTCGTCATGGTCTTGATAGTAGACTTCAGGCCCGTCGTTCCAATCATCTCCATCCGTATCATTGGTAATGGGGTTTGTTTTGTTGATCATCTCTTCGTAATTGGTGTAATTCTCAAGGTTATCGTAGAACCTTTGCCCATCAGGAGTGTTAGGGTCAATGTTGCATTCAGAGTTTGTTGAGTCGTTGTAACCGGGGCAGTATCGCTTGATGAGCCCCGTACGGTTCAATCCGTCTTTATCGGGGTCTTCAAAGCCGTCTTCAAGGCCGTCAAGGTCGCTGTCAGGCATGGCTGGGTCCATCACGCCACGAGCGCCATAGACGCCGACGCTTTCGTTGTCAACCAATCCGCTTTCGAAGGCCAACTGCGAGTAGTAAACTTCCCAGCCATCTGGCAACAGGTCCCCGTCTGTATCATCGTCGACAGGGTTGGTGTTCCAACGATCTGGGGCTTCCATGCTGTTTGCTAAGGTATCGTTGTCGATGTCAAATGTATCGTCCTTAAGCGAACCAAGCGATGGGTCAAGGGCCCACCGACCGTTACAACCGTCACACAACGGATTGGTTGGCATCTGGAAACCTGTGAGGTTCATCTCGCTCACATCGTATTTTGGTTCGAGAGCGAAACCACCAAGCCAATTCTGCCAAACGTAACCACCTGGTTGCATGGTGCAGGAACTTGTTTGAGTTGCTTCACAACCTGGACGAGTCCATGTCGATGTTGTCACCCAGAGGCTGTGGGAGTTGGTGTTGTCCTCTGCTGATTTCACCTGCATTTCCCAACCATCCAACATACCATCCGCATCTGTGTCGTTCAGCAATGGGTTGGTTGGGTTTTGGAACGGACGTGGTACGAACAAGACCTCTTGTCCATCCACCAAACCGTCGTCGTCGGTATCGGAGTTGTTGGCGTGAGTGAGGAAGTTGTCCTCTCCCGCAATGACCTCCTCACCGTCTTCAAGTCCGTCGTTGTCGGTGTCAAACATGCAAGGGCTTGTGGAATAGGTTTCTCCTTCCCACATGAAGTTGTCACCTGCTTCTTCCAAATCCGTGAGCCCATCAGAATCGGTATCAGGGTTGGAAGCGTTGGAACCACCCAAATTGCAGGTTGAAGAGAATTCTTCGTAATCGGAAAGTCCATCTGCATCGGTGTCGTAGAGACCAGGGTCAGAAGTGACCCAAGTTGGCTGGACACCACGGTTGACGACGAGGATTTCCCAACCCATGACTTCGATACCATCAATGAGGCCGTCATTGTCTGTATCAGGATCAAGCGGGTCAGTGCTGCGTCCGTCGAGAATACCGTCTTGGTCTCGGTCGTTGGCTTTGTATTCCATAACGTTCGTGAAACGCTCTTCTTCCTCAACGATGTTCATCCAAGAGTAGAGGCGAGAATCAATGGTTTGGCCAAGAACGACCTCAATGGAATACACATAGCCGTCAACGGGAGCTCTCATCGGAATGATTTGTTGATTTCCACCAGCGAGAGTGATTCGAGCCGAGGCGACTTGCTGATTGGCTTCAACCTGCTGACCGAGTGTGACTTCGATTGAATGGACGATGGCGGAGTTTTCAAGGTCGCTGTACATCACGTCCCCGTCTGCATCCAAATCCCACCCGTCAAAGTCAGGGTCGTCGTCCCGGTTCAGTGCAGAGCGGGGATGTAGGCCGTTGGCCGCTTCCCATTGGTCTGGCATGTCGTCTTGGTCTGTGTCAACGAGCCACGGCGACGTAAAGTTGCCCTCACCGAAGAGTTGAGCGACTTGATATTCCTCAAGGTTGTTCATTCCATCTTCGTCCCAGTCGCCGTATCCATCGGAAGCGTTGGCTGGGTTCAGCACATAAGCCGCATTTGGTGCCATGGCGGGGATAGAGTAACAGAACTCAAATCCGTCAGGCATGCCGTCGCCATCAGTATCCCAATCCGAAGGTCCGTTCAGAAGTCCATCGTTGTCCATGTCCATCATGAACCAACTGCGCTCTACACCAAAAAATGGGCCGACACGAGGAACTGGGTCGAGCAGCTTTTCGTTGCATTGTTCGCCCATGCCCATGTAAAGTGCGATGGACTCATTGGCAACTTCAACGATGTCATCAATCAAATCATGGTCGGAGTCCCGAGCCGTTGGATTGGTACCAAACGCTTCTTCTTCGAAATTCGCAAGACCGTCATCATCCGTGTCAAGCACCATGTCGCAGGAATGGCGTCCATTGGATGCCAAATCATCCCAATCTGCCATGCCGTTCTCGCCGTTAAATCTGCTCTCAAGAGCATCGACCATGGCCTGGTCGAGCAACAAACAATCCCAGTTTCCGTCAAGTGGATTGAACAACGTCACTTCACCGCCGGGGGTTTGCACGCCCATCGTGTACAGTGATTCCCATCGGTCATTGAGGCCGTCGTTGTCGGTGTCTGCTCGTTGAGGGTCGGTACCAAGCTCTGCTTCGGCAGCGTTGGTCAAACCGTCGCGGTCAGGATCTCCCGTTGGCCCTTGACTGGGGTCAGGCCAAGATTCAGTCTCGTTTTCAATACCATCAGCCTCGGTTTCTTCGCTTTGCGTGGGATCGAGATTGATGTCTTCAGACTCACCGTTATCCAACGGATTCAACCCGTGTTGGACTTCCCAACCATCGCTTAACCCATCATTATCTGTATCCGGGTCGTTGACATCTGTGCCGTATTGGGTCTCCTCGAGTTTGTCTGAAAGGCCATCGCCGTCGGTATCAAGCGCCGCATCCATCAGCTCGGACTCGCCGCAAATGTCGTCCTCAACAGCACTCTCAAATCCACCGATGTTTTCATTGGTTTGGAAAAATCCGGAAACACCCACAAAAAGGGACCCAAAAATCAAGGTCGAAACGATTGCAACATACGCCATTTGGTTGTGATTTAGGCTCATGGGACATACCCCGCACATCTGTGCATTCCCGACGAGGCGTTGATTCGGTTATGAACCTTGACCACAGATGGGCACAAGAATTGACTCCAAAAGCAAGCACTGTGATGAAATTAATCAATAATCTACCTCAGGTTTTTTGATGGATAATTGAAGTTTATTGGCGTGAATGGTCACGGTGGCCTTGCATCGTGAACCATGACAGCGTTCCCACATCCCCATCAACACACCACAAACGATAGCAGGAATGGAAGATCGGACCGAAAAAACAGTGACTTCACCTCCACCAATCACCGATTGTACGACCTCCACACTGCCGAAGCCAAAGTTGGTCAGGCGATGTGCAAGGAGTTCCTGCCAATCTTGGTCATGCCTGACAAAGACCGGTGTGGTGCTGTCCTGAAACATTCGTTTTGCAGCACCTGCGAAGGTGACAAAAAGGTCGCCGTGCGCTGAATCTGCCGGAAAAGCCAGGTCCGTTTCAGTGTGCGCTGTGGTGCTTTGTTGACGGCCACGCAGTTGATCGACGAGGATGTGGAAAAATGCAACGGGCAAAAAAGCGCTGCGCTGATCGCTTACAAAAAAACCGTATGGCCGTTCGTCAATGTCGAGTACGGTTTGCATGGCGGTCGGGCTTGACGAGACGTTTCGGCCCCATCCCGAGATATTCGGCCGTGCAGCAGGGTGCATGGTTTGCGGTTTGGATTGGAACGCAAACCGGATATGTTCCGAGCTTTGCTGGGACCATTCGATGTTCCACCTCAACCCTGTAGAATGTTCATGGTGGGCGAGAGCAAATCCAACAGAGAGTGCATCATGTATGGGATATTTGATGGCTGAGGGTTCCAAAACCCCCCATCCCATTGAAACGAACCGTTGATTCATATCCCGCAAGATGCTCTTTTTGCCAAACCATTTCGGGATAGAAAAAGATGTGGATTGAAGGACAAGTTCCTCAGCATCGGCCGCTGCGTACAATATTTTCCGACCAATGGGTGCCTCAAAACATTGGTCAAGAGCGGCAAAGAAACACTGCAAATCCGCAACGCCAAAAACAACCACTTGTTCTCCAGTTGGATCATAAAAAAATCCATCTTGGCGAAGGTCAAACAACGCCAACCGCGACCCTCCGCCGTTCAAAATTCCATCCCCTCGTCAAGGATACCCTGTACGCTCATCGGTATTGAAACAATAACGAATGGTTTGATGCTCTGATTTCAAAGCATGCACGTCTGCTTTGACACTGGTTGGATCTTCGCCACGAAGCAAGACCCGACCGTAAAACGACGCAACTTCTTGCATCTCATTCACGCCAAAACCCACTCGGGTCAATTCTTGTACACCCAAACGCAGACCTGACGGTGAAAGCGCTTTGGTGTCGCCCGGTAGCATGTTCATGTTGGTGATGATTCCAGCCTGTTCGAGTTGAGCAGCAGCCTTTGCACCTGCTCCAGAATCCAATTCACCGTGGCGAGTCAAGACTTGGTGCGATGCGGTATACCCACGTTCTTCTGCCAACACGTCGAAACCTTCAGAAGCCAAAGCAGCAGCAAAGGCTCGTGCATTGGTCACCGTATCTTTTGCGTATGCCTCACCGTATTCTTTGAACTCAGCGAGGGCCATCACCTTACCAGCAACGTGATGGAGATGGTAGGAGGAACAGACACCTGGAAACATGGCGTTGTTCAATCGTCGCTGAAACGATTCATCCTCATCGGAAGACAACAGGAACCCACCCTGAGGACCAGGGAATGTTTTGTGACTCGAACCCGTCATAAGGTCTGCACCCTCCCGAAGTGGGTCTTGAAATTGACCTCCTGCGATGAGACCAAGCACATGGGCTCCGTCATACATGACCTTGGCCCCGACTTCTTTGGCTGCATCTGCCATTTCTCTCAGGGGAGTTGGAAATAGGAACACAGATTGACCAAACAGAGCGACGGTTGGCTGAACCGTCCGAATCAAGGCGCATGCTGCATCAACATCCGGCTCCATCCGTTCCTCATTCCATGGATACGTGGTGAGGTTCAAGTCTCGCAAACCAACAGCACCCATTCGGGCGTGAGAAATGTGACCACCATCTGCGGTTGAAACGGCGGTGATCTTGTCTCCCGGCCGAGCGAGTGCCTTCAAGGCTCCAATGTTCGAAACCGTGCCCGATGTTGATTGTATGTTGGCAAAAGGTGCTGCGAACACTTCCCTTGCGAGCTCAATCCCCAACGATTCAATGGTATCAAAATCATCGCAACCTTGGTAATATCGTTTTCCGGGAAGACCCTCCGCATAACGCCCGTGAAGGTCGCTTGAGACAATGTCCCTCACAAGGGGAGAAATGATGTTCTCCGAAGCGATCATTCCCAAACCGTTACGATACAGGCGTCCACTTGCGCTAACGGCGTCCAAGACCGTTTTTCCGTGGTGTAGATTTTCCGGGGAGGCCTGCCACCCACCGGGCTTCGCTGTCATGGGAAAATGGACCGCTGCACGGTCTTTGAACTCTCCCAATTCAATTCAATGAAACTTAAGCCATGCGTTCGCTACGAATGGTGTTTCGCGGTATGAATCGTTCTTGAATGGCGATGTCCTCTCCCTTTGCGGCTGCGTCAAGTGATTTCGGTTCTTTTTTCCTGATGTAGTTCGTGCGACCACGGTAAGCAACAGGACCAATCTCACGCTCGAGCATTGGGCCTGCTTCATTGTGTTCCCTCGGACGCTTGAGCCACCACGCTTTCCCGAGCGGCGACACGCGTGGTGTTCGACCTTTCTCAATCTTGGCAGCACGCCGGCGTAGGCGACCCCTAACCTTCTTGTCGGATTCTTTAGGGAGACGCTCAAACAACCATGCTGGGAAGCCGATATCCAAAACAACACCGTTCACCGACACCAAGATGCCCCCGAGGAGAAGATGATTTCCTATGGGGATGTTTTGCTGATTTGGTGTAGCCTTGAAGCGCTTCATCCGTCGGGCGTATTTGATGAGACCTCGTTGATCGCGATGTTTGATTTGATGTTCTTGCTGACGGTTGTATCGGATGTAGGAAAAATGGAGGAAGAACAAGCCACCAAGCGTGGAAAGACCCTCAACGGAACCGATTTCTTGGTACGCGAGAATCCCACTGACGATGTAAATTGGAATGAGGACGAGAAACTGAAAGACCATGGCGAGAATGCTGGGTGAAAAACGAGGGGGCATGGACCTACGAGTTGCCTCGTGAGCAGCGATCATGGCGTTAGCATTGAGTGCTTCGTCAATCCCACCTTTTTGGGTAATGGCTGCGAATGCGTTCACGGGTGCAGCATCCATCCACTTCCGAGTGGTTTTGGCATCATCAAGAAGAAGTGACACTTCCATGTGCTCGTTTCCTTTCTTCCCGTATCCAAAAATGACGGCAAGCGCCATCACTCTTGGATCTTGACTGTCGCTCTTGATAAGTTCATCCACGACGGTTTTGGCATCGTGCCATTGGCCCGTGTCCAACAAGCAAAGGGCGACGGCGATTCTCGGGCGGACACCTGTTGGGTCAGCGCGCACAAGCGAAACGGCGAGTTCAAGGGCCTCATCGTAAAGCCGCTGAGCCCTCAACAGCGCCACCATCGACAATTGGCCAACGAGGGAAATACGGTCGTTATGAACCATCATGTCTTTGGGTTGTGGACTCCAATAGCGCATCATGTTTTGGAGCAACTGGAGATGGTCGATGACAGAATTGTTTTCCCAATCCCACAAATCGTCTTCAGTGACCGAACCGTGCCACGGGTCCAACCATTCACAGATGAATGAGAGGATTTCCGGTTCGTCGTATCCTTCTGGTTGTTGCAAACCGTGCAGGGCTTCTCGAGCCGCATCAAGACGACGAAGTGCCATGTAGCCGGTGGCAATAATCATACGGGCCTCGTCGTTGTCCCCACCCGATTGAGCGAGCAATTTTCGACTCTCTTCAATCGCCTCGGGCCAAAGTCCACGAAGAGCCTTTTCCCACATTGATGCTCTGGACTGTTCTTGACGAATGAGACCCTGGTCGCCGGGAAAATCGTGATTCTGCACCCGAATAAGCAGATCAATATCTTCGTTGTAGGCTGCTGTCTCGACCAAGTGCTGGAGGCGATCGCCGCCTTCAAGTTTCACCGCACCTTCACGGCGCTCGTCAGGGTTGAGGTCAAACCGTAGTTTACGAAGATGACCAAATCGGCTGATGGACAAAAGCCAAGCAAGCAAGAAAACTGCTTGGCCAACCGCGATGAAGAGCCATACAGTGAGTAGGCGCATGCCTTCGTCAAAGTCACGTGCTTCAAGCCATGCGGTCATGGGCATCAAGTCACCGAATTCCTTGTAGCAGACGAGGATTAGGAGCAAGACGGTGTAGCCTGAGAAGCCAGCAAAAGCAAAAGTGAGTTGGCGGGCCTGAGCAGATTTTTCAGCCCGGATTTCCCGAGGCGTGTCCAACGTTACACCAAACATTCCGCCGAATGTTTGCCCTCCGAGGATCAGGTTACGAGTGAGTTCAAAGATGAACGCGAGACCAACAATCGCAATGTTCATCGTGAGGTAAAGAGACAAAATTTCAGGCAACGATTTGATAATCTCAAGATGGAACAGAATCTCTGAAATGACGTCGATTTTCAGGTAAATGGTGTAACCAATGATACCGCCGTAGTTCAAAATTTCAGTCTTGTTAACTGGATCGTTGAGCATGACGTGGAGAACGGTCAGTATACCGTTCAGAGCCGTAATGGGCATGGTCAACAAAAACAGAACGAGAATGAGCGAAAATAAGCGACCTATGAATCCGTTTTTCACGGGGTCAATTGGATTTAGACGACCCCGAGTGGTCCTCCACTTACTGATGAGCAGCATGTTCCAAGAAGCCCCCATAATTCGCCCATAGGCAAAAATTGTTGGCGCCATGAACGTCAACATGCCGAAGGCAATCCAGGTTGGCGTGAGAGAGCCCTCAACTTGGATACCGTACGCGAGGACAAGGCTGGTACCGATGAAGAGGAGGGCCAAGGTTGAAACGCGACGAATGAGGTCGACGCCAAAGGAATTTTTTGTTTCCCGTTGTTTGTTGGCGAGCTGACTGTTGAGGGATTCCCATGGCGAAATAGCCACCGGAATCAAAATCAAGATGGCGATGATGTACAGGTTAATGCTCGAAAACACCGCTGCGTTGAACAGCAGTTCTGCAATCAAAATAAGGACGCCAGTAAGGCCCATCATGTACAGGAGCACACCAAGTCCAGCTCGTCCTTCCTTCAAGAGGCGGCGTGAATCACGAATTGTTTTTGTAATTCGGTGCACTTCGTAGAGATCATCATCGATCTCAAACGCTACTTGTAGATTCTTCAACTGTTGCGGAATAAACCATCTCCGAACCAAGAAGGCGATGACGAGAGCGAGCGCCAACGGAGCGACGAGATCCAACGTGACACCCTTGCTCGAGGAAACCGTGGTGGCAGCTGCAAAGGGGGCGAAGATGAGCACCCCAAGCAACCCAATCACGACATGTGTACTCCCTCGCATAAGGACAACCTACGCACGATTCTTCAAGAAATCTCCGATTCAATGTTGAAATTCAACGATGCCTCAGTAGAAACCGCTCAATCCGTTGGAAGGCTTCTTCCAGCACCGTTTCATCTGCGAGGTAAACCAATCGAACATGGCCCTTGCCCAGGTCTTCGGAAAAACCACTACCGTGGACGAGCAGCACATGCTCTTCATGCAGCAATTGCAAAACAAAGGCCTTGTCATCACTTGACCATTTTGAGTCAGTAAGACGAATGAACATGTAAAACGCCCCTCCGGGTGATTCAACCTCCAGACCGTCGATGGAAGCAATTCGTTCCAAACAAAAATCACGCTGGCGCTGAACGCGCTCGCCGTAATCCTTCATCCAAGAACGGTCCCCGGTTAGCCCAGCAAGATAGCCCAATTGGGCTGGAGTAGATGCACAAAGACGTGACCGTAAAAGACGCTCAATGCCATCCCGGATGAGGGACAGTCTTCCTGCTGGATCGTGGAGTGCCATGTAACCGATTCGCCATCCAGGAGCATAGTACACCTTTGAAACACCGTTGAGCGAAATAACCGGCACATCATCACTACGACTTGCGACCGAAACATGCTTTCCTGTAAAATCAAGGCCATCGTAGATTTCATCGGCCACAACTATGCAATTCGGATAGGCTCTTGCGATGGAAAGGAGACGTTGAACGTCTTCATCTCCGCAGACAGTGCCGCAAGGATTGTTGGGGTTGATCAGTATCAAAAGACGAACAGACTCGTCCATCTTGGATTCAATGTCGTCAAAATCGGGCCTCCATTCGTTGTCACTGTGAAGTTTGTATTCAACGGTCGTGCCCCCGTACAATTGCGGGTAGGCCATGTAAGGAGGGTAGTGTGGTCCAGGAGCAAGGACTTTGTTACCTTCTTCGAGGACAGCAGCAAAGACGATTTGCAGCGCCTCGGTAACACCGTGACACACATAAACATCCTCAGCGCTGGCTTGCCACCCTTTTCGCCGCTCATCCTCGGCGATGGCCTCTCGGAGTGCCGGAAGCCCGTAGGATGGAGAGTAACCGTTTCGCCCTGTTTGTAGGGCTTGTATGTAGGCCTCAACCATATGCGGCGGCGTTGGCAAGCCAGGATAGGCAAGTGGGTCACCGATATTGAGTTTAATGATCTCATGTCCTTCTCGTTCAAGTTCCGTAGCAGGTACAACGACATCTCTTATGGCATATTCAATGGAGGATGCTCGTGTAGATACAGGTATGGAGTCGTTCATTTGATCGCCTCGTCAAGAAATATCACTGCGTTGAACACCAGCCATTCGAAGGATTTCATCAAATTGTTCCTCTGTTACCGGCTGAACAGAGAGGCGTTGCCCTCGTTGCAAAAGCGGCATACCCTCGAGATTTGGATTGGCTTTCATGGACTCCAACGATACCATTTCAAGTTCTGCAATAGGCTCAATGTCAACCATAAACCAACGTGGATTCTCCGGTGTTGATTTCTCATCGAAATATTTGCCTTCAGCATCCCATGAGGTGAAATCGGGATAGCCTTCACGGACGATTTTTGCAACGCCACCGACATGTGGGGGCTTTGTGTTGGAGTGGTAGAAGAGCACCAAATCTCCCTCCTTCATGGCATCTCTCATCATGTTCCTCGCCTGATAATTCCGCACACCGTCCCAATGAGTTCGACCATCTTCAACCAATTGGGAGTACGGATAAACATCCAACTCGGACTTCATCAACCAGTGGTTCATGGTGGGTGGGAGTTGAATGAGGTCTATGGATTGCTCGCTTACCAAGCATCGACCACGTCATCAAGCAAAGCGGCTTCCATGACATCCGTCATGTTCTCGTGTGTATGGATCAAGCCGAGTTTCTTCGCCATGCTGTTTCCACCACTGACGGCACCGATGCCCATTTTCTCAAGCGTAATGAAGATTGCAGGCAACAAAATGAGTGCGCTCGCAGCGGCAACCCACAAGAGAATCAAGATGACCGTGATGAACGGTTTAATCTCGGGAATGGGAATATCATACGCAGTGAACATGCCTAGCGAGGTGACGACGGCGGCCTCAAACAGTGACATTCCGGTCCCAACTGCAGCACTCCGAATGGCTTGTATCCCTCCACCCAACTCTCGAATGCGGTTGGCAATGTGAATGGAAAAGTCAACGCCAACACCAACCAAGATGGAGCCGATCATTACGGTTACCAAGGAAAGAGGGACATCCATTCTCCACATCACCAACCATTGGAGTGCAACGGTAGCGATCACCGGCGATGTGGTCCAAATGGAATACCGAACGTCACGGAACACAATCGCGAGGGTAATGAGCGTCAAGACGATGGCGAAACCAAGAGAGGTCCATTGTGAACCAACGATCAATTCGTTCACTTCGATGGCTGTTGCTGCGACACCTGTCAAATCTTCTGCTGTTTCTCCGTGACGCCCTGTGAATGTTGCTGCTTTTTCATTGACCAAGTCGACGCTCTTTGAGGTATCGGCGACGGGAATGAATGGCATGTCAACATAAATCAACGAACGACCAAAGTCCTCGCTTACGAAGATCTCACGGGTTTCTTTCGTGAGAGACGCATAGAAGACATCCAGTAAGAAAATCTGACTTTGGGTTGAACCCGGGAGGTTAAAGTCGTCAGGGTTGGTGAGCAAATCCCAAAACGAGGTGTCAACAGAAGCACTTTGGTTGATGAGCACCTCCGCAGTGGCTTTGACATCCTCACACGCCTCGGAACCCAAACACGGAACTTGCGTAAACAATTCGCTGATTTGTTCCCCGTTAACCGTAACCTGAACACCTGAGGCCTTCATCAAGAAGACAACGGAAACAGCTGTGGTGTTTTCGATAGAGTTCAACGATGCTTCAAGCGAATCTATTTTTTCCAAAATTTCTACAGGGTCATCATTTTCAATGTCATCGTCATTGAAATCACCACTCACGTTGGCGTTGACCAATATCATTCCAACCTGACCGGCTTCGAATTCCCTGCTGTATTGTTTCATTTTGATGACCGGTGATTCCGTTTCTGGAGCCATTCCAAGCAAATCGATGTTTTCTTCAACATTCGCTTGACCCACGGTGGCGGACAGAAGAATAAACATGACAAAGACACCTATGACCGCTGTGTTGCGTTTCACTGGAACGTCAACCAAAACATCGAAGGCTTTGAGGGGTGGATGTTTTGGCTTCTTCAAATCCAATATAAGGGTCAAATTCGGGACCATAAACATGGTCAAAATGTAAACGATGACAATGCCGACCGAAAGGGCAATTCCCACGGTCTGAATGGGTGCCATTGGCGTGAAGACCAACGAGATGAAGCCGATAACGGTGGTAACAGCAGAAAGAAACACTGCACGTCCCGTCGAGGTTAACGATGCTCGCATTTTTTCGCTTTTTGTCCCTTCCTCTTCTGCGTACCTATTGGTGATGTGTAATCCGTAAGACACTCCCAACGCCAAGAGGATTGGACCAACAATAATCACCGTCATCGTGACTTCATAATTGGTTGCCCCGATCAACCCTAATGTCCAAAACACGGCACAGAGTGTCGGCAATCCTGCAATCACGACCACTTTGAATCCTTGGAGGGGGCGCATACCGGTCAACCCCGTCTGCAACAAATCCGAGTGAAAGACAAACAAACCGATAGCAACGAGGACAACCGCTTTTGGAAAAATATCCCAAAAGAGTTTGAATGAAAATTCCGTAACAGCGTTCGTGATCGGAACCGGCCCCGTCAACACCATACCGAGTCCCAAATCTTCCCAAGTACACATTCCAGCATTCTCATCTGGAGTGCCGTCAGCGTTGAACAAACAGGGTCGCTCAAGTTGTGAAATGGTGTCGAGGACTTCTTGGGTTTCTGCAATGATTTCTTTGGCAGGCCGATTTTCTGTGACGGCAATCGCCATGATGGCTCGGTCCAAAATACCATCCGGGCCGCCGTCATCTGCGCCTTCAATGTCACGCGCAAGTTTGTTCAAACCTGCGGTGGGTGAGCCGTCCTGTTCATACATTTCCTCAAGAACAAGGTCAATTGTGGTTTGACTGGGGATTTCATAGGAGCCACCAAACGTCTCATCCGTTTCAGCTGCAAGGTCATTGATATTTTGAGCAGTCTCACGAGATAAACAACGCTGACCAGGGTCGTTTGAACAGCCAAGTTCCCCCACTTCAGTAATGATGGCCTCTCGTATCCTTGGGGCACTTGAATTGACCTCCTTGAGCACAGTGGAGAGCGATAGAATGTAGATCACGTCGTCGGACTCATCCGAGAGGTATGGATTGAGAATGTTCTCAACATAACTGATCTCTTGGAGGATGCGCTGATTCGTGATGTTATTGCTCGTTGATTCGATGTACACAACCATCACGTTGGTGGACCAGTCATCCTCCACTTTACTGATGAGTTCGGCAACTTTGCTGCCTTCGGGAAGATACACTTCGAGGTCACCGTTAACATTGAGTGCTGGATTTTCCAAGTCATCATCAAATCGGGTATCATCAAGAAATCCCGATTGGGTTACAAAATAGACGGTGAGCAACAAAAATACCATGATAGTTGGGATTGGGAATTTGGTGATGGCACCAGTTGCTCCGGTCTTTTGCCACTCTCGCTTGAAGCGCTTCGGGGCATCCAGCACGGCATCCAGGGCACGTTTAGAATCCAGCGTATTCAGTTGCCCAGACAATTGGTCTCGAACGGCTTTGGTCCTGCCAGCGAGCGCATCAAAACGACGATTTCCGACGGACTCGCCATTGGATTTCTGAGGGATTTCCGAGCCATCGGGAGAAGCCATCCATTCACCTCACACTGTGGGAGGCGGGCGTCCTTCAAAGGCTTACCTTGTCGTTGAACGACTACGAGGACAAAAAACGACCTTTGCACCCGACGGGTTGAAATGTGTATCCACATCCGCAAGACTGGACCCTCACCATTGACCGGTGCGGGGCCAGGTGAGGCACATGCCAGCCCCAAAACTACCCGAAAAGCGATGGTCCATTGATTTGGAGAAGACCATACAACAAGCCCACTACAGCAATCAAGAGGAATACAACGGACGTTATGCATTCAAGCCCAACAGCGGGAAAGAAATGTTCGTTATCGACACACCTCCACCCTATCCGTCAGGAACATGGCATATTGGTGCCGTTGCTCAATACTCCATGATTGATGTGCTCGCAAGGAGTCAACGATTGCTCGGAAAAGAAGTATACTTTCCATGGGGTGTCGATCGAAACGGCATCAACATTGAATTCACGGTTGAAAAAAACACCAAACGGAAAATGAAAACGTATGATCGTGAGGAATTTCTGAATCTATGTGAAACGACAATTGAGGCCTTTACCCAAGCCATGCGGGATACAGCGCGCCGGGTTGGACTCTCGTGTGATTTTGACAGAGAATACCTCACCGACGCCCCCGATTATCGAAGTGTCACGCAATCCATCTTTGTTGAATTGTTCAAGAAAGGGGACATCATTGAAGACTTGCGCCCTAACATCTACGATCCTGTTGAAGGGACCACCATCGCCGATGCCGAGGTTGAACGGTTGCCTCGTAAAACCAAATTGGTTGATGTCCGCTGGACTTGCGAAGATGGAACCGACCTTGTCATTTCGACCACGCGGCCTGAAATGATTTGTGCTTGTGGCGTGGTTGTTGTTCATCCCGACGATGAACGATACACTCACCTTGTCGGGCAATCCATCACCCTTCCACTACCGACATCAGGACGGGAAAAATCAGTTCAAGTTCTCCAACACCCCTCGGTCAAATCGGATTTCGGAACGGGCGTCCTCATGGTCTGTTCGTTCGGTGACCAGAACGACGTCGCAGTATTCCGGGAAATGGGCCTGGCCCCATTCCAAGCCATTGACCTTGAAGGGAAAATGACGGAAGTCGCAGGGCCGTTGCATGGACTCAGTGTTCTTGAAGCCCGTGGGAAGGCCATTGAACTGCTTGAAGATGAAGGACGCCTAATTCAAACCGTAGAACGTGATCAAGACATTCCCGTATCGGAAAGAGGAAAGAATCCCGTCGAAATCATTCTCCTCAAGGAATGGTATGTCCGTCAAACCCACATTCAAGACCGAATGCGAGAACATATCGAAGATATTTCCTTCCATCCACCACGAAACCGGCAATTTCTACTGGATTGGATGGACAACATCAGCATTGACTGGCCCATCAGCCGACGACGCTGGTACCACACGGAGATTCCCATTTGGTACAGCGAGGATGAACAACGCGTGGTCGTTCCACCGGCTGGTTCCTATGTTCAACCATGGAAAGACATGCCGCCAAAAGGCAGCAGGGTTTTGGACAGGGAGACTCGAGAAGATCTCGGTTCGTATGATGAATTGGAAGCATCCCTCGGCAACCTCGTGGGAGAAGAGAAGGTCTTTGACACATGGATGGACTCATCGAATTCCAACCTCTTCGTCAGTGGTTACCTCAATCATCCCGATGTGTTCGAGAAAGCCTTCCCGACAGGGCTCCGCCCTCAAGGCAAAGAAATTGTTCGAACCTGGCTCTACTACACGCTGTTGAAGTCAACGCTCGTTCTGGACCGACCCGGTTTCCAACACGTGTGGATCGATGGATTAGGAATGGACCCCTGGGGACGAAAGATGAGCAAGTCGCTGGGCAACGGCATCGATGCTGATTCAGTTTTGGAATGTGGAGCGGGCGGGCGAACAGGTTCTTGGAAAGTAAAGGGGCCTGACGGCTCCGTGAGTTTGAGAGCCAACAAAATTGGAAGCGAATGTTTCCGGCTTTGGAAAGCTTGTGACGCTCAGGTTGGCGACGATTTCCAAATTAACCCCGAAGAAATTGAGAAGAAATACTTCGGCGTTCTCACCAAATTGTTCAACGTGGCCCGGTTTGCATCCCAATTTGAAGTCCCTAACGACCTCGAGACATGTCCAGAGAATTTGATGCCCGAAGACAAATGGATTCTTGCTGAATTCCAGAGCACAATGCAGACGGTTCAGGCCGCATGGCAGGAATTGGACATCTATACGGCTACACAAGCACTCAAGACCTTTGGAACTGGTCTATTGCCCAGCCATTATCTTGAGATGGTCAAATCCCGACTCTATGATGATGACCAGCGCGCTGCGTGGACGCTCCACCGTATCGTGAGGGATTTTATGTCTGCATTCAGTCCTGTTTGTCCGTTCTTTACGCACCATATCTCAAGCACCGTGTATGGCACCTCTGCGGTTGACATCGATGCCTTTCCTGCGGCACCTTCTGCGGGATTGGGACCCGATACTGAAGAAGGGCTTCGACTGTGCAGCCTCTCAAATGCTCTTCAAGAATTCAACGGCAACACTTGGGGAGCCAAGAAGGATGCAGGCATTTCCTTGAACCAACCCATCACCGGCATTGAAATCCCGGACATATTGGCTGAATTTACCTCCACCCTCCAGCGGATGCACCAACTCGAGTGATTATTCCTCTTCAACGAACAACGTCGTTTGACGGGACGTCGGAGCTTCGAGTTGACCCAAGCGAAAACCGACGAGACGGATGGCACGGTCCGTATCCACGTTGTTGGCAAACAGCGTACTCGCAATTCGTTTGAACACCGAAGCATCGTCCATCGCTACTGGAATGCTTCGGCTTGACGCATGGGTTTCAAATCCAGTGTAACGAATTTTCACTTCAGCGAGACGTCCTGACACTTCCAACTCGCCAGCTCGGACCATCACCAGGTCAACCAATTCGTTGAGTCGTTCAAGCACCGTCTCGTGGTCGCTCTGGTCACGCTCAAAGGTGTGCTCTTTACCAACAGATTTACGACTGCGAAGTGGACTGACGACATCACTGCTTTCTCCTTCGACCACAGACATGAACCAAGTGGCAAACCGCTCTCCTGCCAATCGGGTGAGCGACAATTCCCCCAATTCCCGCAGTTCATCGGCGCTTACGTAACCCCACTCTGCCAACTGTGTTGCTCGTTTTGGGCCTATCCCGGGAATTTCCCGTAACGAACGGCCTTCGAAAAAGAGCCCAACCTCATCGGGCATCACCCTGAAAATACCGTTGGGTTTGTTCACTTCACTGCTCATTTTCGCAAGAATTCGGGTGGGTCCGATACCAAACGAGGCCGTGAGGTTGAGCGCAACCTGAATTTCTTGTTGAAGGGATTTGGCCAACGCCAACGCAGCGTCCCAATCTCCACCAACTGCTTGTGTCACATCGAGGTACGCTTCATCAATGCTCGCTTGCTCAAACAACGTTGCAGGATGTCTGAGGATGTTCATCACCTGACGACTTGCTCGACTGTACAACCCACGTGTCCCACGAATGTAGGTCCCAGGGCCAAAGGGTGCAGCAGGACATCGCTTCCATGCCTCGGAAATTGGCATTGCAGAACGGACACCATAGGTTCGGGCGGCATAGTTGCAAGTGGACACAATACCTCTACCTCGCCCCTGTTTTGGGTCGGAACCGATGATCAACGGAACCGACGCATCCAATCCGTGGTGGAGGGTTTCCACCGCCGCAAAAAACGCATCCAAATCACAATGGATGAGAATTTTTGGACCGGTTTCCGGACCTTGGACTTCTTCCGCAACCACAGGTGTTTTCCAGCGCCAGAGGTGTTTGAACTTGCTGTTTGTTCAGTTCAATTGAGGGGTGTTCAAAACGATTGATGGCCCCCTACAACGACCTTCAATGATTGACATGCAAACCGAACACAGGGGCACGCAACTACCGCTTACAGCGCTGCAACCGCCGAACACCATGGATCTCATGCAGGTCCGCCCCCAACAGGGCCAACTGTACCACCTCGCGGGGCCGGGCCACGCAGGGCGAAGCATGCGTCCGGTTGCCGAACATTGGGTTGCACAAGCGTTGGCAGCAGGTCGTGTTGTGCACTGGGTTGACGGTGCATGTCGGGTGGACCCATCACGGGTTATTCCGCTTCTTGCAACGCTTCAAACGGACATTGAGGCGTGCCTTTCACAACTTTACTTGAGTCGTGGATTCACGCTGCACCAACTCGACCGTCAACTGGAGCGCCTCTCACAGGAATTGTCCATCACGCGGTCGCCTCTGTTGATCGTTGATGGACTGTTGGCCATGCATGAAGACGATGCCATCAAGCGGAGAGAATCGAGAACGTTGTTTCGCAGGCATGTTGGATGGCTACGAACGCTTGCTCAACGACAGCATGTTGCCGTCGTGGTCATCACCGAACATCACGCAGCAAGCACCCATCAGCAACGCCTTGTTCAGGGACTTCACCGCCAGGCTCAGCAACACCTGATTGGCCACTGGCAGGGTTCTCGTCGGCGGCGACAACTTGTGCTTTACCACCCGCGTTCAGGTTTGCAAGGCCGTTGGCAAGACGCCACTCCTGACCATCAATCGCGACTTTCTTTCACACAACGGCATCCAAACGCCATGCGGTTACGAAGCGGCGCATCGGGTACAACAGGACTGCGCTGCCGTGTGCAACAACTGGCAAATCCACCGAATGAAGATGAATGCGGAGACGGATGTAGCCTCACCTAAGCAACGAAATCAAGCAGTGACGGTTGTCGACCAGTTGTCCGTATGTCCTCCGTTGTCCACCCAAAAGGAGCAAGGATGGCCCAAATCGCTCGCTCTGCAAGGCGACCATAATGCACAGAACAACCCACTTTGAACGACTGTAGTTGTGGGATTTCCTCGGCAAGGAGAACGGCCTCAAGCGGCTCGTTGGTTGAGTCTTGAACCACAACATAACGTATTTTTCCACCTGGGGGAACCTGTTGACCACGATGGTGTGCACGCAAAAGTGCTGCATGTGTGCGGTTTTTCACGCGGTAATCCTCCACACGCCGCGTGACACGCCGCGTGAGAACAAGGTCCGCAAGTGAGACCCTACCTTCTTCAAGACGCAAGCATTCCTTGCGATAAAATTCAACCACCTGTTGTTGTGTAGCCCTACTTGGCAAACCTCGGTGCTTTTCTCCTGATGCCAAGAGGGAAAGGGCATGTTCCTGCAACGAGCGAATCCAAGGGGGAGTTGAGTGTTGTCGCATCTCAATGCCACGAACCTTGAACGCACCACCTCCATAAGCCCAATACTTGGTCAACGATCCTGAACCGTGAACGCGACTCGGTAAGAAAGCAATGAAATCGTAGTGCTGTTCAAACTCCAGAGGGATACCGACCTCCTGCGAAATGCGGGCAGCAAAATCTTCCGCATCCTTTCGCAACCGCTCAGCAGGCCGATCGTTACGGTCAATGAGCCAAACACAGTCAACAATGGCATGCAGAACTTCCCATCCGTCTTGTTGAGCCCACTCAATGGTGTTCAGCAAGATGTCACGAGACCACGCACAAATGGCCTCGTGTGCTTCAATCCGCCCAAAACGAGCATTGCGATAACCCGTGTATCCAAAACACGTGACCAAAAGCCACTTGAGGGCGTTTTGGCGCAAATCAAATGCATCCCCTTTCGTTTGGCGTTGAAGCTTGAGTTCTCGCCTTCGCTCAATCAATGGCGCCACTACGCGGCCGAGAAATCCGTGATGACGACCGCACGTATGGCTACTGAGGCCGGGGACCTTCAGTGCTTTTTCATGTGAGAGCGGGAACAAGCCGTGTCCAAAGCGGGAACGTTGTTGGCGTTCTCGAAATTCCTTCCGTGCCGCTTCAGGGTGGAGCGGGACATGAACATTGACAGAAGGGTGAATCGGGGGCTGACAACACACGCAGTTGAGCGTTTCAGGAGAGATGTTTCGGGTGGCGATGATGCTTGGAAAAAGACTTGCAAAATCGAGTTCGATGACCGAAGCGTACACGCCTGGTCGGCTGTCAAGATAGAGGCCGCCTCGGTCGGCATGGAGAAGTTCAAGCGCAGATTTCGTGTCTTCTGGACGGTTTTTTTTCCAAGGCACCAACACTCCGTCATCCATGGCTACTCGCATCTGAATGGCGCTGATGACTGAGCCGGGAGACAGGCGGGAAATCACCTGTGCTGATTGGCACGATTGCTGAGCCAGTTCAAAAAGACCAGCCACACCACCTTCCTTGACGATGAAGCTGTTACGAAGGTCAAGATGTAACCGCCCTTCCAGGAAAAACGCTCCGTGACGATGAAGGGTGTGTCCGTATGAATGAACTGTACGCTCTTTCGTGGATTGACAAAGTGGCGTGGGGGTGCGTCCGAGGCGGAGCGCGGTGTTGCCCACCTCTGCCTGCTGATGCAACCATGGAAACAGACGCTGATCACCACCGTATGTGAGCAACACATCGGGATCAAGGTGGTGCAGTGCCGCTTGAAACGCTTCAAGCATGGAGGACAGCGAGGAAAACTCACTTCGCTGGAGGACAACATCATCTGTATCCCGTTGGACGCTCATGATGCCCGGCTCTTCAATGACCTTCAGACGAATGGATTCGACGGCATCGTGCTGCGAGGGGAAGGTTGTATCAGCAAACGTGATGTTCATCTGCGCGATGCAAAATCGTGGACCATCGTCCTCATTGACGGCTGTCAACGGCGTAAGTTGAATGGGTGCGTCCGGTGACCATTTCACTTTCGTGAACGGTTCGCAACCGTGTTCATTCAAGAACCGCTGGACCAGATGGGCGTCGACCGAGTACAAGGTGTAACGATGGTAGTCGCCACGCGCTTCAATGTGTTCAGCCAAACCCTTGAGATGGGAAAACGGTTCCAGTTGTATCTCAAGCACTTCTTCGTCATCCTGATGCTCAAGGTCGAGGCGCATGCGTCGTGATTCGATGGCTCCAACATTGAAGCGAACTATGATTTCAGGCTGGAGAAGCCAGTGGTGTAACCGCTGCAATTCAGCACGGGTGGCATGCACGTGGAGAGAGGGAGTCCAAGCAACTTCACAGGCATGAGCCAGCCCCTCACCGTCGACGATCCAAACCACCATGCCCGTGTGGTCGTGACGTGCATGGACATCGAGCAGCCACCCTTCAACGCTCACGAAGATCCTCTTCCAGTGTCTTCAATCGTCTTTCAAGCGCCGTGAGGTTAGCCATCAAACCGACCAGCATGCTGAGCATCATGGGTTGCCAAGCATCAAGGGAGGGTAACATTCCACCGGCTGCTCTGCGTTGGCGCAGTTCATTCGTCAAAGCGTCAAAAGCGGCCTGGTCAACGGTTGAAAGCGCCCGCCTATAGGCATGAAGGCGACTTAATTCATTTTCAACACGTGTTCTCCACGGAGGTACACTGCGACCCATATTCAGCACGGGCCCGAGGACCACGAGGTTCTTTTGGCAGACCCGAGCGACAAAAGTGAAAGTGCTAGAGATGCGCTCGATTGACGATAAAATCGCAGTCACGGCCTGCAAGTACATCCATGACGTTGGTCACGATATCGGCTCCAACGCGACCCTGTGCTTCTACCGTTGATGCTCCGATGTGTGGCGTGCCGTGGAAATGTTCCTGTTGAAGGAGCGGATGGCTTGGGTCTACAGGTTCGTGTTCAAAGACATCGAGGGCGACCGAGGTCAAAGCCCCGGAATCAAGGGCGCTCATCACTGCGTCTTCATCGACGATGCCCCCTCGAGCGCAATTGATGATGTGATTACCACAGGGCGAACCGTCTTTTCCGATTTGCGGCATTGAAGTAATTCGAGCCTCGTTCACAAGATGGTAGGTTTCCTCGGTAAGGTTGCAGTGGATGGAAATGTGGGTGCAGTTGTTGAACAGAGCATCAACGGATTTGTGCAGACGCGTACCTTGTGCTTTGGCAATTTTTGGAGGAAGATAGGGGTCGTATGCATGGACTTCCATACCAATGGCTTGGGCCACTCGACCCACCGATTGCGCAATACGGCCAAACCCGATCAGTCCGAGCGCCTTTCCCGAGAGCTCGGAACCCTTCATGGCTGATTTTTCCCACTTCCCCGAACGAAGCGAACGATCAGCTCGGGGAAGATGGCGAATCGAGGCCAATAGGTGACCCAAGGTGAGTTCAACCACCGATTGTGTGCTCGCTCGTGGTGCATTCACAACGGGTATACCACGTCGACCTGCCGCTTCGAGATCGATGTTGTCAACGCCTACACCAGCCCGCCCAACGACCTTGAGCTGGTCACCTGAAGCAGCGATGACTTCTGCAGTCAATTTTGTAGCGCTGCGCACGATAATAGCGTCGAAATCCGAGAGAGCACCAGCCGCTAAATCTTCAGCAGAAATGGATTCCAGTACCACTTGATGGCCCGCTTTTTGAAGCATCGCCACCGCTTTTTCATCCATGCCATCCGTGACGGCGATTCTAGCCATACACCCACGTTTAACCGAGGGTGTTAGAACATTGGGATTGCTGCAGGATTCCACCGTTGTTTTGAACAACCCCAAGGCGGTCCGAGGGGTGGGGATGCACCGTGGCCACCGACATGCAGGGACTGTTGTGGGGGGCGGGAATTCTTGCACTCCCGCTGCTCTTGGCCCTCCCGATGCGGCTTGCTTGGCAATTCTGGGTGGGTGTTGGTCACGAAGTATCGGAATACCGCACCATTGTACGACAAATCGTCGATTCAGGCCACCAAGTTTCCTCCTTTTCCCAAAATCTGGACGACATCGCCAGAAATTTGAGAATCCCTCCAGCGAAACAGCGACTCATTGAGGCAGAACTGCTTCACCCTCTCACGATTTCTCACTTTCTCTTGCTACCAGCCTTGCTAATTTTACCCCTCTCTGCCATCATGGCTCTTCCCCTTGTCTTGATTGGATTTCCGTTCATGCTGTTCATGGAATACTTGCTGATTCGCAAGAATCTACTCATTTACACCCTGAAGGGAACTGAGCGTGTGATGCACTGGCAGGTCATTCACATCCCAAAACCGCATCGAGGTAGCCGGGAAACCCGACGCTCCTTGACGGAATTTTCACAACATATTGAACACTTCAACTATGTTCCTCAGGCAGCCTTCCTCGGGTTGTTTGCCTGGCTGATCGTTCATTGGGTCTTGAGTCTGGATTCTTGGACAATCGAAATCGTGGTGTCTGCCATCCTGTACATGGTCTTGCTGTCCATTCTATCCGTCCTCAATACTGCCTTTGAAGCAGATTTGGTTTTCGTCGACCCAGCAAAGGGGCGCTTGGTCCCTGTCAATCAATGGCTCGAGGGTGTGTTGAACCCCATCGTTGGCATCGGACTGCTGTTCTTGCTGGGCAGAAACCTCTTGGAAGAATCCAGAGCCGTCGACGGCAATCCAATCCTCTTTGCGACCGTGGTCCTTTCGCTTCTCTATGGGGCGGCCATTGTGGGCATATCGTACCGATGGGGATACTCATCTTGGCGTGGTTCACGGGTCCGCCAGCATTTCGAGACACAGGTCATCAGCCAACTCAGCCCCCTATCCTACGACCTGACACGCACAAAAGGGCGCATCGACTTCAACGTTCGAATGGGTATGGACGAACGATTGACGGCCTTCGACGCGGTTAATCCTCAACAGTTATCGTTTGAGGAGTTGCAAAACCTCCCAACCATTCCAGCCGGCACCAAAGCACCGGAAAATCCACTCAAGAAATAAGTCAGTCCAACCAGGGAATGTGTTCTGGGACCTCACCAAACAAGTTGGCTGGTATGGCCGTTTTGATTTTGGAGACCCCGCCGAGTTTAGCCGCTGTTGCCGCTTGCCATTGAGAGAATTCATCAAACGATGCCATTTTCAAAACCGGATTGTTGGCTCTGTTCCATTCGAGAGACTTCATCTCAGTCCCGGGGGGGTCATGACCCGAACAAACGATGGTGTGACCTTCAAATCGCTCAAGCACGGACAGCGCATCCCAGTGGACCTGTGTGCGTCCGCTCGGCAAGTCGTCCCGACCCACGCCACCTTCGCCATTGAAGAGGAAATCCCCCGTCATCATGTAACCGGGCACATGGACAATCATGGAATCGTTTGTGTGCCCGGGAGACGCATGGAATTGAATGGGAATGCTGCCGAGCATGACCTTTTCTTCATCATCAACCAGCATGGTGACCCCAAGACTGGCAGTGTTTTCGAACATGATGTACTCACACCCATAGTGCTCCTGAAGAGAAAAGCAGGCGGTGATATGATCTGCATGCGTATGTGTTGCAATGGCATAGCGAAGATGAAGACCTTGTTTGTCAAGAAGGTCAATGTAGGTTTGAAGGAAATCGTAAACCGGATCAACCAGCGCAGCCTCGTTGGTCTCCTCATCAACGACGAGATAAGTCATTGCCCATACTCCTTCATTCAGTTGCTCGAAGCGCATAGCCACCCGACAGCAGTGGGTGATTTGAACCTTCACAACACCCGATTTCATCAAATACTGTCGGCGGTGATTTCCGTACATGGCAGGATTGGAAGAATACGGGTTGCTCTTGGTAGGGCTTGCCGTGGGGACATTGCTCGGGTGGATCTTGGCCAAACAATCCACCTCCGGCGACATCATTCGTGCTGAGGAACGCATTCGGGCGAGTGAAGAGACCGCATCGGTGAACGAGCAACGTATTCGCGCTGAAGTCGAAAACATTTCCAAACGAATCAGCGAAGAAAACACGAGTAATTTCATGAAACTTGCACAGGAACGTTGGATGCTCAATCAACAAGAGTCAGCGCATGCCTTGGAAACCCGGAAACAAGAGATGGAACACCTACTGGCACCCATCAAAGAGGAATTGAATAAACTCCAAGTCCACAACACAGAGATGGAGAAAGAGCGTGTTGGAGCCTACGAAGGATTGCGGCGCCACATCAAAGAGTTAGGGGACAAGACCGAATCACTCTCTACGCGAACAACCGCTCTGTCGACGGCGCTCACCACTTCCGGTCAGGCAAGAGGCAATTGGGGTGAAGTGAAACTGCGACGGTTGTTTGAGATGGCTGGCCTCTCCGAGCACGTGGATTATAAGGAACAAGTAACGTTGGAAGGGGGATTAAGGCCAGATGTCGTCGTGACACTTCCAGAGAACGCTGTTATTCCCGTCGATTCAAAAGCAATTGGTGAAAAATATCTCGAAGCCGTGGAACTCGATCCTGGCTCCCTGCAAGATGACTTGTTGGTCAAGCATGCCAGAGCCATGAAAACCAGAATCAATGACCTAAGCGCAAAAGCCTACCACGAATCCATTGAGGGGGACTTTGATCACGTGGTGATGTTTGTACCTAGCGAAGCCATGGCTGCAGCAGCCTTCAGCGTTGACCCGGACCTGATGGAATACGCTATGAGCAAATCGGTGTTGATCACCACCCCTGTCACCATGCTTGGTTTGTTGCGTACCGTTGCATTGTATTGGCAACAGCATGCACTCGCGGAGGGTGCAAAGGAAATTTACGATGTGTCTAGAGAATTCTACAAGCGGGTCACGACGATGTTGGACCATTTCAACAAAGTGGGGGCTCATCTCACCAAGGCTGCCAAAGCCTACAACGACACCGTGAGTTCCTACGAAGGGCGAGTTTTACCTCAAGGACGGCGATTGGACGAATTGAAGGTCTCAGATACGCTGCAAACGGGCCTCCCTGCGCCATCCGAGGTAGACCATCTGCCCCGCGAATGAAAACATACGAGCATTGATGATTCCTGAGGTGTTGGAGGAACCATGCACCCAGCAACCGTGGTCTATCTCGAGCACGATGGCAAGGTGTTCTTAGTCAACGAACAGGGTCTTGGTCCTCAAATCCCTGTTCAAGGACGCACAGAGGCTCTAGAGACACTTCGATTCCCCACCCCAGATGAACTTCAGGGGATGGACATTGATTTCAAAGAAAAGGACGAGTTGAAACTCCGTTTCTCCGATCAAACGATTCGAGTGGTGAAGGGCTATCCACTGGTGGATTGGCCGAAAGACTGGGCGTGGAAAGATGCCTGCATATCCGACAATTCGGTTCATCCATCTGTTCGAGAAGCGGTGTATCGGTCCATGCACCGATTGGTCTCAAAAGTCATGATTCAAAACGAGCAAGGATCGGTCTTGATGGGGAAGGTTGAGCGAGGTCACTTCAACGGATTTTGGACCCTACCAGGCGGTTACATGGACCACAACGAGCACCCTGCTATCGGCTGTGTTCGGGAAACATTGGAAGAATTGGGATTGACGATCGTTCTTGATGAACATGAACCTGTTATCACACAGAAGGTGTTCAACGACGAGGGTATTTCCTTTGTTTCCTTGACCTATCGCTCCTCTTGGAACGGTTCCATTGATGAACTTCAGTTGCAAACAGAAGAAATTTCGGAGGCGAAATGGTTCACCCCTCAAGAGGCGTACGACCAAGCCGTTTCGTACTTTGACAGACAAGCATTGAGAAGCTTGCTTTGAACGCCCGATCAGACGCCAACTACGTCACGAGCTTGCTGCAGAGCATCATCAAGACCGTCAGCAAAGGAACCGCCACCCTGAGCAAAGGTGGGCCTTCCACCTCCACCGCCCTTGATGTGGGGGGAAATTTTCTTCAGAATATCGACAGCATTGAATCGTTCCTGTGCGAGGGTTCCCTCGGTAAGGCCGACCATCAGTTTCCCACCACCGTCACGTGATCCAAGAATTGCCAATGTTGGCGTGGAAGTGTCAAGCGTCAGTTCTTTGAGCATGGTCGTCATTGATTTCAAGTCCCCATCAATTTCCATGATCACCACCCGAACGCCATCGACTTCGTTGGCAGCATCTCCGCCTCCACTCGTTCGCAACCGAACAATTTCAGATTCCAAATGCTCAATCATCTTTCGCTGTTCTTTCCACTCCTTGAAGAAACGAGCGGCTGCTTTAGGCAGGTCGTCTTGATGGACACCAAAAACTTCAGCGGAGTTACGAATCAAGTCGTCTTGGGCCCGAGCATAGGCAAGGGCGGCTTCACCTGCGACAATATGAAGGCGCTCAACACCGTCTTGCACCGCCGTTGACCGAACGACGCGAATAGAGCCTATCTGTCCTGGCTCATCGTGGTGCGTTCCACCGCAGGCCTGAGTATCGTGTTCTGCAATTTTCAAAATACGAATGGAATCACCTTTGGGTGCTCCACCTTGATACAAGTCAAACCCGTGAACAAGATCTGCATCTTTCCGATTCAATTCCGATTTTTCAGTTGCGGAGACGGTGGCAAGGACCTCGTTTGCAAGATCTTCCATGGCATCCAAATCTACGCGGGTGAGACGATGGTAGTGGGTGATATCGAGACGACCGCTCTCGACCGAAAGATGCGACCCAGCTTGGAAAATATGCGGGCCGAGAAGACGACGTGCGGCGCCACCAACGATGTGAACAGCAGTGTGATGATCCATGAGTTGCTTACGCCGTTTCCAATCGACTTCCCCTCGCACCGAACCATCTTCCTCGAGGGCGCCGTCTGTAAAGTGCAGAATCACGCCTCCAACTTTTTGTGTATCCAGGACGTTCACCACGATAGAGTCCTGTTCGAGCAAACCTCTGTCACCTTCCTGACCTCCACCTTCTGGATAGAAGAGTGAGTGTTCGAGGATCACGGCGTGACTTGCCCCTTTGGGGCCGGCTTCCGTTGTAGCAACACAGCCAAGAACGGTCGCATCACAGGAACGTGCGTAAACGTCCTCATAGTAGGCGGCTTGCGTGGCGGGATACGAGGTGACATCAAACACACTGCTGCTGGCCTCTTGGGACCGGGCTGCTTCTTTCGCCAACCGGGCGTGACGCTCTGCCATTTCTGCCGAAAAACCTGTCCGCAGTGAAACCTCGTGCCAACCTGCGTTTCGAGCAAGGGCAACGGCCATGTCGGGCGCCAACCCGTGCGAATCGTTGAGTGTGAACAGATCATCATCCGGTATGAAATCCGATTCTTTTGCTAGGCCCTTCAGTTGCGTTTGTATCACATTTACACCCTTTCGCAACATTTCTGCATAGCGCTCTTCTTCGAGCGCAAGAATCGTGAGCAAACCATGACGATGTTGTTTGTTCAGTACACCCCCGAGGTTGACGTCCAAGTGATGTTCCGCAAGGTCACTCAGCGACACGTCCAACGCCAGCTCATCTCGCATACGGAGAACCCTCCTTGCCAACATCCGTGCAAGGTAACCCGCCTTAGCATTGGATGGAACCAAACCGTCACCTAGCATGTTGCAGAGCGCATGCATGTGGTCTGGAATGGCGTAGATGTGTGATAGCGGTTCAGTAACGCCTGTGAATTGCTCGGCGGTGATGTCGACGCCACGCTCCTTCAACCGGGACAAAAAGATCTCAACCAATTTTTCACCGTCCACGCCTGCTTCGATATTCATGATCCCATTGAGTCGGCTCATCTCGCTCAAGAGTTGATCGAGGTTCAAATCCGGCCACTGCTGTGCGACATCTTGGAATCCAGCAAGTTCTTTCAGCCAGGCGACAGATTCGGGATAAATTGCCTCGTAAATGGTGGGTGTGCCAGCCGCAGCCCAACAAAATCGCTCAAGACCGTAGCCTGTGTCGATGATTTGCAGTGACATCTTCTGGTAACGGTCGCCTTTCAATTCAATTTCACCATCGGGGTGTTCCTCCATGTCCATGAACACGAGGGTCGCCAATTCCAAACCACCAACGATGACTTCAACGGCTGCACCTGCATTACCTCCCCCGCACCAAGGGTTTTCAACGTAGGTGATTTCGGACGAATCAATACCGAATGTTGACGTGAGCATTTTGTGGCAAAGAGAAACACAGGTCTCCATCCAATAGATCTCTTCACCGTCCTCCGGTCGATTAAAGACGTGATGTGCCATCATTTCAAACGTCGTCAGGTGCCTACCTGAACGACCAACTGCATCGACGTCGGTTAACCGAATACAGGGTTGAGAAACGGTCAGAGGATTCGCCGGAGGCTGGACTTCTCCAGAGGTCACGTGGGGCTGAAAATCAGCGATGGATGCAATGGTCAAATGAATGTCATCACGCCAGCGAGCCAAAACGGGATAAGGTGCGATTCGAACATGTTGTTCCTCCTCAAAAAATCCAAGAAAAGCCTCCCGCATGGCGTCTTTGAGTGCTTTTCCTCGTTGTTCAAAACCAGCGATGAGGGGGGCTCCGATAAACGTGTATTCATCTTCTGATGTATCCCCGCACGTTTCCCGATTCGTATCGGATGTCCAAAACCAGAGATCGGTGACGCGGCATTGTTTCCGAACAAAGCCGTTGTCGTGAAACACAGCCAAATCAATGGGTGGTAGGGCCATGAAATCATCTCCGCACGAGGTGGTCAAACCTTCCAAACCGAATCCCCCCTTGAAGCCTATGTTGAGCAGGGGCCCAAAGACAGGATTTGCAAAAAGACTCAAAGCCATGCGACGAAAGGGTGCGTCATGGGTGCTGGTTGGCAAGACCACGTCGTCGATGAAGGCGATGGCACCATCCGAATCAAGGCCCATGGTGACATGCTCGTTGATGCCAGAATGGTCACGGACAGAGACCACATGCAGTTGCACAGCGATGACCGAGGACCCGAGCAACTCGTGAACACCGCCATGTTGCCGGGTGTGGTGGGTGAGGCATGGGCCATGGCGGATTGGCACTACGGGTATGGATTTCCAATCGGTGGGGTTGTCGCTACGGATGTTAACGCAGGAGAACTTGGAGGTGCTGTATCTCCTGGAGGCGTGGGCTTTGACATCAATTGTGGCGTGAGATTTCTCTCATTGGAAGCGACCATCGACGACGTCCCCAATATCAAGAAACTCGCTGGTCGTTTGGCCGGTCGCATACCCGCAGGGGGTTCTGGGAAAGGAGGCGTTGACATTACACGGTCCAATCTTCGGGAAATTCTCCAGGGTGGTGCATCAGCAGCTCTCGACCTCGGGTACGGCCATGATGAGGACTTGAATCACCTTGAGTCGTCTGGCATCCTGGCAACCGAAGAGGCGCATGTATCTCAGCGCGCCATCGAACGGGGTTTGAAATCGCTTGGAACGCTCGGAAGCGGAAACCATTTTCTTGAACTCCAAACCGTTGGCAATGTGGTTGATGAAGAGACAGCAAAAGGATGGGGGCTGTATGAGGGACAACTCGTCGCCATGATTCATTCAGGTAGTCGTGGTCTCGGCCACCAAGTGTGTACGGACCATGTTCGGTCGCTCGAGAGTAGGTACCGTTTGCAGAACGGGCATTGGGTCAACGAAGATTGGGGATTTCGTTTACCTGACCGTCAACTTGCATCCGCTCCCGTCCATTCAACCGAGGGACAAACATACCTCGATGCAATGAACGCTGCAGCAAATTTTGCCTTTGCCAACAGGGCTGTGCTGGCTGAGCGGCTGCGAACGGTTCTCCGTTTGGAACTTGGTGTCGATGGAGAAGCACGAACACTGTACGATGTGGCACACAATATTGCGAAAATTGAACAACACGACGTTCACGGGAAAAGTTGCACGTGCTGTGTCCACCGAAAGGGGGCAACGAGAGCATTTGCCGGGGACCACCAAGACCTCTCGTCCGTTTTTGGCAAAACTGGACAACCTGTGGTTGTTCCCGGAGATATGGGCAACGGATCCTGGATCATGGCGGGCCCACGCAAAGGGATGAACGCTGCCTTTGGTTCTTCTTGCCACGGTGCTGGAAGGGCTCTATCGAGGGCCCAAGCCAAGAAAACATTGGATGGAAAGGCGTTGAAAAAGGACCTTGAATCACGAGGAATCAGGGTACATGCCTCAACACCAAACGTGTTGTCAGAAGAAGCACCAGATGCCTACAAGAACGTTGACGATGTGATTCGTTTAACGCATCAAGCAGGGCTCGCTCGCCCCGTTGCGAGAATGAATCCTGTTGCGGTCATCAAAGGATAATCACATGCAAACCTGCGCCAACCCTTGACCGGGAATGGTAGGGGCGGCCCCGGTGTGAACGCCATCGGGTTCCTCTACGATGACACTCAAGAGTGTGTTCACCAATTCTTTCAGTTCATCAACCTGAAGTTGAAGTTCTTTTACTCGTCGTTGCATGTCTCCATCGTGTTCCTGCTTTCGCTCCATGTGCATCCCATCTGAGAAGTTGCCTTCTCATGTACAAATCTTCAAATTCACCACTTATACATTGAGGTGGAATGGCGGTCACAACATCCAGTTTCTCAACGGTAGAAGACTTCCAAAGATGGAGCCACCGGCGAGATTTGAACTCGCGACCTCCTCATTACCAATGAGGTGCTATACCCCTAAGCCACGGTGGCAGTGGTAAGGCGACCCACCAAGCGGATATAATCGCTTCGTGATGGATGAATTCAACCAACGTGACGATAGATTCGCCAAGCGCCTTCATCAAGGCCACCCGTGACTGTTGCCGGGGTATTTTGTTCGCCAACCAAGCGCCAACGGTCTTGATCGAGGGCGAGCTCAACATGAGGCGCAACCACAACAAGATCTGGCACCCACGCATCCCCTGCAAGTATGGTCGCTGCATCTTGTCCCGTTCGCCAGTATCCATCAATACCGGATCTACCGTCAATGTCGACATGAGTTTTTATCACATAGAGATGATGCATCGAAAGGGCTTCTGGAGCCACCAGCATGATGCTCTTATCTTGGCCAGTCATGACTGCATTGAGTTCTTCCCCAGCATCCTCTGACCACAATTGCTGGCCGACCAAAGTGGTGAACAACATTGCGGGAATGATGAGACAAAAAGCTGCAAGAAGGGAGGAACGAGGGGGGCGTTCCTCGGGTGGTAAAGGTCGCTCCCAATTCAAGATGAGAACGATGGGAACCACCAAGCATGTGACGTAACGGCCGTTGTTGCCCAAAAGGAACATCGTTTCGAACAGTGATAGATTCCAGATGGTTGACTCCAATGTCCACAATGCTGCCATGTAGGCCACCAGAGCCGTCAACAGCCCCGAGGAGAACATCACGAGAAGGGTGATGCCGGGTCCCCGCAAACCACGCAAACGGGAGAGGGAAACAGACAGGAAAGGCCAGAATGCAAAGCCAATGAGGAGGTAGATGCCAAGCCCGTCAATGAGAGCAAAAACAGTGGCGACGAGATAGTGAAACGGCCGTTCACCGATGATGCTAAAGGTGCCGTTATCGGCAAAAAAACCTGCGACAAACAGCAGGAAAAACAGCGTGAAAGCAACACCACCACCCATGTACCACGGATGGTTGAGCCATGTCCAGCCTTCCTTACTGCGTTGGCGCCGTTCCAATTCCATCCAAGCAGCACCCAATAAGACGGCACCAAGCCAAACGCTCAATGAGGTGAACAAGCCAAAGCCTTTCCAACCCATGACGAGAAGAAGACTTGTGGCCAAAAGGAGCAAATGAATCCTAAGGTGATGAATTGTATCGCCTTTGTTGACGTAGAAGCCCGAGACACCCACCCCAATCAACAAGGCGATCATGGCTTCATCGTAACCACGCCCAGTCGCAAAAAGAAACACGGGACTCAAAAGAATCAATGCAGACCATTGAGGGTCAATTCGTCCCCGTGAACGTTGCCAACGCGGTACGATGCCCGCCAAGCCGGCCACGAGAAACAAAGCGAACAACGAGGTGATTTTCATTGATGATTCCGAAGTTGACCAGGGTGGAATGTAGCCGTCATATGTTGCAGAATTGTTTGGAGATTGCACGGATTCGGCCGTTAGGCGAAGTTTCCCCCAGGCAAGTGTTTGGCCATCATCGCCAACGTTGTTAATGGCGTTGAGCCGAACATGAGCATCGAGCCCCAAATCGCTGTTGAATACTGCTCCGAGATGGAGCAGGACGCAGATAAAAAGCACACCCAGCCAACGAGGGTTCATCCCATGGGCGTCTTCATCCACGATGTGCCCTCCTCTCTGACGGTCATGGAGGTTACGGTGCTGTCGTGCAGCAAACAAGGTGTTGGCGCCGAGAGAGAGATTTGAACTCCCGAGGGAACGGGCCCACGCGATTTCCAGTCGCGCGCACTACCAGGCTATGCGATCTCGGCTCTTGGACTGGCCGAGCCCCACTCCTCGTTTAACCATCACCCTTTGAACAAAAGAAACGGGAGGGCCGGAGCGAAAGGACTCAAAGGGACGACCTCAAGGGAATGGCATGGGCGAGGGGGACACAGGCGAAGGGGGTTTGTCGCTCCCTCACAAGGACCTTCCATTTCGCTTGGCGGATATGAAATTGTCAAAGCCCTTTCCGGATACCGTTCCCTTTGCTGACCAACTTAATTCGCTGCGCAAAGAATGGCAATTCCAATTCAAATTGCTACGAGCAGAATGGAAAAGAGAACATTACATGATGCTCCTCTTTGGAATGTTGGCCCTGTGTCTTGGTTCCATCTCTACAGAACTCTGGACCGGAGGAGACGCAAGGCTGAGCGGAGTTGATGGAATTCTCGCCATCAACGGCTTTCAGTTCTTCCAAGTCCTCGTTTCGGTGTTGTTCTGGGCTTGGTTTGCGTTCCAAGCATGGACTTTGTTTCCTGTGATGCGTGTTCACGCACTTTCATTGCTCGTCATGTGGAATGCCTTGGTGGGCGCTCAAATCTTCTTCCATCGAAGCAACGCTGCCTTCCCTCTTGGATTCAACCTCTCTGAGATGATGGAAGGCACCCTCATCATGCTGATTGTCTTTTTCTTTCTCTTCTTCTTTTGGAAAGCGGTGGTTGAAACGAGAGATTTGCATGTTGAAGTCCACCACCTACACGAAGATGTCCGTGTTATGGAGGCTGAACTCGCAGAACATTCTCTAAAAGGTTGGAGCGCTATGTTTGGGGTTTGGGTGATGCTGATTATCGTGTCCTCTTGGGCAGGTCTCCACCACATCGCTGAGTACGGTGATGCAAACTATGGGTATCTGCTGATTCATCTACTCTCAGGTCTTCCTGCCGTCCCCCTCCTCATGGTCGTGCTTTGGTTTCCACAGCGAATGCTTGGAAATCAAGCTCTGGTTCGAACCCGTTCTGCCATGGACTCTGCCATTGAAATGGAAGGAGAAAAACCCCATCGCATCTCTCCTTCAGCCTGTCCCGATTGTGGCGCTCATTCCAAAGTAACAAGGAACGAATCCGGTGCTCTTGCTCACCCGTGCCTTTCGGAAGCATGCAGCGCGTTGGTCCCCATCGGTTCATCCTGCCCCTCCTGCAAATCAATCATGGCGAGTCGACTTGACTGTTCATCCTGCGGCGTGAATGCGCCTGCACTTGATTTCCTACCGGACCAGGAGGCGTGGTGAGATGTTGAAGAAGTGCCGTGAAGATTTCCCAACGCTGCATGGTGACCACGCACCAGCTTACTTGGACAATGCTTGTGTCACCCTCAAACCCCAGAGCGTCATTGATGCGATACATGCTTACTACACACAATCCCCAGGATGTGGAGGTCGTTCGGTTCACCGATACGGAACCACTGTTTCGAAGTCCGTGGCCGATGCACGAAAAAAAGTAGGCGAGTTTCTCAACGTGGCCGATACCAACGAAGTGGTGTTCACACGGAACGCCACCCATTCAATCAACCAAATTGCGCATGGAATGTCGTGGGAAAAAGGAGACGTTGTGCTCACCACTGACCGAGAACACAACTCAAACCTCGTCCCCTGGTTGCAACTTGAACAAGAACAGGGAATCGATCATCGTGTGGTGAGAAGCAACGAGGACAATTCGTTCAACATGGAAGCCTTTGAACAGGCATGTCAAGAAGCAAACGGCCGATTGAAAATGGTGGCCATGAGCCATGTCGGAAACCTTGACGGTGTTGAAATCCCCATTGCGGAGGTGACAAAGATAGCCCATGACTTTGGAGCCCTGTTGCCGTCGATGGGGCCCAATCAACACCCCACATGACCGTTGATGTTCAAGCATTGGACATTGACTTTCTTTCGTTTTCTATTCACAAAATGTGCGGACCATCCGGGATGGGGGGCCTGTGGGGACGGTACGACTTGCTTGACAACCTACGGACCATCCAATCTGGCGGGCAAACGGTCACCCGGTCGACCTATGACCAAGCGACATGGGCGGCTCCGCCTGCAAGATTTGAAGGTGGTTTGGGTAATTTTTCCGGAATGATGGCCACAGGAGCTGCCATTGACTACCTCTCGGAACTGAACATGAACGATGTTCACGAGCATGAAATTGCTCTCAACCGAATCATGACCAACGGTGTCAAAGATCTCCACGGACTCAACATCATCGGCCCCGAAGATCCCAATCAACGGGGCGGAATTTGCTCGATTTTGATGGATGACCTTCCCGCCCATGATGTTGCACTCTTGCTCGATGAGGCAGAAGGCGTCATGGTCCGCAGTGGCCAACACTGTGTCCACTCATGGTTTGCCGACCGCAATCACCCACAAGGATCTCTTCGTGCTTCAGCCTACCTGTACAACACCGAAGAAGATGTGCGAAGGTTTGTTGACACGCTGACTGAAATCGTTCACACGCTCGGGTGATGGGATGGACGAACAACACGAGACGACCGTTGGTGGATGGTCAAGTGACCAACCCATCCCCCCATGGAAGGGAGTAGAACCTCAAAATGTCATTGTAGCAGAACAGTTGGTTGGCAAAGAGCCGAGTGATGTTCGGGCCATCAAAATCGTGGTCTCCTTCACGCTGGGCATCACCTTGCTGCTCGCAACCGGATACATTGCAGCAGTTGTCCTAACAGACGGTGCAGTATTGCTTCGTCCAAGTGAAGTGGCCTTGGAACGGCACGAACTTTACGAGAGTTTGGTTAACCACCCGGGAGAGCAAGCAACTGGAGCAGGCGTCAAAGCTTGCATCGTTGATTCGGGAATTGATTTAGAACACGGCGATTTTGCCAACCTCAACCTTGCCGGTTGGAAGGATTTCATCAACGGGCAAGCAACACCCTACGACGATCACGGTCACGGCACCTCGATGGCAGGACTCCTGGTGGCCAACGGATGGCTGAAGGGCATTGCGAAAAATGTGGACCTTTTCGTCGCAAAAGCATTGCAAAAGGATGGAAGTGGCGATGACGCGGTGGTGGCGGAAGCCATCGACTGGTGCGTCACCTCCGGGGCCCATGTCATTTCACTGTCGTTGGGCGGTGCGCCGAATTTACTCCCGTTCACCATCGGAGACGGGCGTTCCTCTGGTGACGCAGCCAACGACGCTATTGATGCTGGCATCTACGTCGTCGCCGCTGCTGGAAACGATGGTGGGCCCGACGACGATGGAGATGTTGCACACCCCTCGAGTGAACCCGGCGTCATTTCGGTCGGAGGAGTCACGTCTCTAGGGACACACTGGACCGGATCATCCAGAGGAGACAACAACGGACGGCTGTTGCCTCTTCCCATCATCCTACCCCGAGACGACCCTGACAAGAAACCAGAACTCGTGGCGCCCGCTCAAGGTGTTCCCGTTTTGTTGGCCGATGGTTCATGGGGTCTTGCTGACGGCACCAGCGCAGCCACCGTCTATGTCACAGGGGCGCTTTGCCTGCTGCTTGAAGACAACCCGGACCTCAAATCCGATCAGACAGACAACGGTGCGGATACGGTGGATTCAGTGAAGCGCTTGCTCATGGAAAGCGTCATTCCCGAAGAAGGCCAAGCAGGCCATGACGACCAATACGGCTACGGCCTCCTCGATATTGAGGGCCTTCTCGCCGCCGCTCAATCTTGACGCTGAAGCCAAGCCACCAAGGTGCCGCCAAACAATGGCATAAACGCCACATGATGCGTTGATTGTGTTTCTCCAACCAATTCAATCCATTCGTTAAACCCAGAAACAAGCGCCATTCCTTCGCTGTCGTCTTCGCTGACTTCACCGGTTGGCATGTCGGGTTCAACCGTGTAGAGCACGCCGTTGTCATGAAGCAATGGTAGGTAGGTCTGAACCAAACCAGCCCGCTCTGCCGATGGCCCATCGATGATGATGGCATCATACACAGCATTGAACGGTGTATTGGAAAGTTCCGATCCGGTTTGCGAGGCCAATGCCCATGCTTGATGTTCGGCCGCCAATTGTGTTGGTTCTCCAACGACAACCGAGGCCCAATTCAATGAATCATAACGGTTGAGAAGCCGTTGAAGAATCACGCCAAACTTCCCGCCCTGCTCAACAAGCGTGAATGTATCAAAGGGTTGTTTGGTGCGTTCGGTGATGTCCAGTAGCCAAGCAGAACGATGGCCAATGCCTGCCCCGACCTCAAGAATGGAACCGGGAGATTGCCGAGCGATGGCGTCCCGCAGTCGACGAAGAACCGAGAGTGACCAAGTTGACAAGCCCATGTGTTGAAGTTGCTCGTGGATGTTGGCTGCAATCATGGGTTCGTCACGAGGTTGTTCTCCATCCTTGGACAGGAGGTGGGCAAGTACTGAGGCTCGGTCGGGGGCCTCATGTTCATCTGCCATGGTCAAGGCTTCCGCGCCTCCAACATCAAGCCTTGCACTCAGCCGCTCGTCGGAGGATTCAAACCAAAGAGGCGGTGGGTTCACCCTGAGGCGGTCCTGTGGACGACGAAGAGTGGGAAGAAGAAGAGGTTCTCGACAATGCGACGCATTGTCCTGTTTGTGATGACCTCACCGCTCATGATATTCTCAAAGAACGAAAAGTCGGCACCGGTGCTGATTTCAAGGTGCGATGCGAAACATGTCAGCACGTCCACACCGTGGAATTTCGCCCTCCTGCACCAGCCAACATTCCATTCATCCTCTCCGACGGACCACGCTCCGAGCGAGTCACGCTCGTGGTGGATGCCGACGAGGAGTTTGTTGTAGGTGATGTGTTTGAGGAGGATGAAAAACTCTGGAGAGTGCATCAAATTGAAACGAAAGACGAACGACACCCCAAGCAGGAAATCGCCACAAACATCGCTCGAGTCACTGCCCTGCGAACCGATATGGTGAGGGTGAAACTCACCTTAACCAGAGGGGAAGATTCCACTTCAGAGGTGTTGGTGGTTCCGCAAGAAACCACATTCACTGCTTCCCACTTGATGGAATATCAAGGTGAAACTTGGCGAATCAGGGCCATTCACACTGGGGCAGGACGCACCCTACGGGGCACGGTGAAGGCGCCAGATATCAAGCGAATGTACCTTCATGAACCGCCCAAGCCCGAACATTTTGCCCCACGCACACCTCGTGAGCGTCGTCAAGCATGGAAGGAAGGACGTTTGGGGAACAACCCCAACCCCATTCGGCCAAAGGAGCAGGTCAAGAAAGGCGTGCACCCAAACGCTGCAAAGAAGCGGTCAAAGAAGAAACGCACGTGATCAAGGCCTGTTGGTCCACGGCATCAAAAACGCCTTTGCAACATGCGTCCCAATTGTTGGGTTTTCCTGTAATCGACGAATGCTGTATTCGTACCACTTTTCACCATATGGGATGTACACACGGGTTCGGTGACCTTGCTTGAGCAACTTTCTGCGCAGCGGCCCACGGACACCCAGAAGCATTTGAAATTCGTAACCAGGGCCTTTGTTGGTGCGTTGCTCAGCAGCGTTTGACCGAGGGTCAGGTATGCCGGGTCCCATGCCGAACGCCCTGAGAGCAGCAAGTGTGTGGTCGACAACAGGCACGTCGTGGGAAGCAACGCCAACGTAGGCACCAGCGGCAAGCATTCGATCAATGGCCTGATTTGTCGCCTCGACGATGTCGGCGTATCGCGTGTGTGCAATGTCTTCGGGTTCCAAATAAATGCCCTTACAAATTCGGTAATCTGCTCTTGGACCCAGCACCGATTCAAGTTGGTCAATATCCGAAGGTGTTCGGAACAAGCGTCCCTGAAGAACCGTACCCACGTTCGTCAACCCCTCCTGATGGAGGCGAGTGACCACCTCGATGGTGTCCGTCGTAACGCGATAATCTTCCATGTCAAGACGGACAAACATGTCTCGCTCGGATGCCATCCGAACAAGTTGACGGATGTTCGCAAACCCTTGATCGGGGTCAATCAGCAACCCAAAAGCTGTTGGCTTGATGCTCAAATTCGCATCAAATCCATGCTCATGGATGGCGTTCATTACCCGTATGTACTCATCCAGGAAAAATTGAGCCTCGTTCATGGTTGAAATTTCTTCGCCGAGAACATCGATGGTGAAGCAAGCACCCTCTCCTGAAAGGCGTTCCATCACACGAATGGCATCATGAAGATGTGGGCCGGCAACGTACCGCCTGCTCACCCAACGGACGAACCACTTTGGCATCCGCACGGTGGTAGCGACCACCAAACGGGAAAACCAGCCCACCATACTCCGAGGACGAAGAAGACGCTCTTTGACCCTTTGTATGGGCCGTTTCAAGCCTCAAGGCGTTCCTTAATTTGCTTGCTCGTGAGCAACGGTATGGAGTGCTCAACGAGATACTCCCTGATCGCTTGACGCTGCCAACCTCGGAAGGCCTTCTTGTCCATTGAACAGACCAAAACACCTCCCGGAAAGGTCTGCCGGGTCGTACGGATGGCTGCGTCCATCGCCTGTTTCCATGCACCACCCACGCCCTGCTCGGTCTGTTCAAACGGCAGCGCATAGGTTGCAAGCATATGACCGAGCCACACACCCTCAAGTTGGCCTAAGAGATTGGCCCTCGGAGCATAATGGCCACCCCCTAGGGTGACGACGACAAGTTCACCAGCATGGCGCTCGGCATCCCATGCCCCCCTGCTATCGTTCGTGAACAAGCCTTCCCGCATAACCTTCGCCAAAACATTGGCCGCTCCTTCGTGCCCCCAAGTTTCTTCGGTTGAACCAACCTCAATGAAGAGACATGGTGATTCAAGAAAGGGCCCGTGGTGGGTAACTTCCAACGAAAGGTCAAACTGACTGACCGACGAATCGGTTGCAGCGTGAGCGTGAAGCAGTTTCCACCAGGGTGCAAGCCGTGAGGAAGGCGGGGGCGCGTGACCTCCACGGCCACCGTACTGCCCCACTTCATCGAGGGGGAGATGAGGGACACCAATGGGGTGCAGCGTGAGGGAAGCCTGACCGCTAGCAGCCACATGACGAGAGGGGAAAATAACCTCGGAAACAGGCTCGTTTGAATGTCGCTCCCATCGTTTATCCAAATCGTCCTCAAACAGCAAACCGTCAGGCAAGTAGACCATTCGTGCGTGCTGGAAGCAATACGTAGGGTGCCCTTCAAAGGATTCTGCGACTGTCCATTCATCCAAAAGACGAAGAGCGTCGGCCTGATTGGTACTCGCAATGTCCTTGCTGTTTACCGCAATGAGCACCACGCCTTCTGTTGACATGCTTCTGCGAGAGAGTCAACACTCTTTGATATGACCCAGACGAGGCTTGACATACTGCCAACCCTCCATCGGTTCATGGACGAAGGGTTGCCTCCCAAAATACCCTTCCTGCCCGACCTCATTGTTCGGCATGACGAGGGCATGCTCATCACGGGGATGGAAGGAGAACTTGTGTGGTTGGACCACGATTTGAATCCAACCGGTGAAGTCTCGCTTCCTCACCCCATGCGGCTTCGTCAAGCCGTCATACATGACGGGCAACTCTTCGGGACATGGTTGGACAGAGAGCTGCTGCTGGCCTACATGGCCTCCATTCCCGTCGGTTCATCATCGACCGGCCCAAGCCGTGCAGAACTGAGGACTTCGATCAACACGCCTGTCACCCACCACCCCGCAGGAAACCGATGGTCTCACGCACTGGATGCTGAGCCGATGGCCCTTGCTGTTGCCGAGGACGCCGTAATTTTCGTACTCTATCGTCGTGGCCTCTACAGCATCACCAGCGATGCCGAGGAAAACTGGCGATTGCCGCCTCCCACCTGGAACTACGCAAAAAAGCGCCCAAGAAACGAGGAGACCATTGCCGTTCATATCGCTGATAGCGAGATCCTCCTCGCCTCACGTGGAGGGAGGGTTCAACGTAGGGCGCTTGATTCTGGCCTAATCACTGAGGAATATATCTTGCCAGATGTTGACGGACCCGTTGAACGTTTTTTTCACAGCGGCGAACATCAATTGGTCTCAACCACAGACGGCATGGTCGTTTGGTATCACCGTCAGAACCCCGTTCAAAAGTTGATGCTAAGTGGACCGGTTCAAGGTGCATCTTGGGATGAAAAAGCGAAGGCATGGCGAATTGCTGGTTGGCGAGAAGAGGTCATTCTGAGTGCAGAACGATGCGAACGTGCTGCAACACATGAAATTCCAGTCCACATCGAATCTGTCGATGGGGGTGCTTTCATTTTGTTCAACGACGGAACATGGGCGAACAGTGCCTTCGAGACCCACAGGCTTCCTGAGGAGGAAGCGTGATCACGCTTCGTTCATGCTGGTGTAGCCACATCGTCCACAGGACTTGCGGTTGCTGTGGTGTGCAAGGAAGACACCTGGGCCACATTCTGGGCAGTTTTCGGCGCGGATGAGTTTTCCATCCTCCACCTTGTACTTCGACCACTTTGCTTTGGCGTTTGGTCCGTCACCCATCACTCATCCCCTCCTTCATCTGATGGAGCAGCCTCTTCGGCCGTTGCTTCTGCGGCAGGAGCGTCTGCCGAACTTCGAAGACTCTCGTGGCGCTTGTGAATGTATTCTGGTTCTACGGCCATGGATTCCTTTGAGCCGTAGATGTAGGCAAGACCTGTGGTCAATGGTTGACCAAATCGTGTGACGCAATCCTTCACCACAATCCAATCTGGATTTGAACCGGGTTCAAGGGTACGAACCAATTCCATGACTTCTTGGCGGGAGGGAGTTGCCTTCTTATCGTGTTTCCAACTGAATGAAATTTCCACTCTGTTCAAGACTTTGTTTTCTTTTCGTTCTTTGATTTCCATGGTTTCACCTCATCGAATGTTCACTTTGAGCGCATATCGCCCGGGATGCTCAACCTGGAGACGCTTTGCGATTTCAGAGCGTTCAGGTTGCATGATGATAACGTAGCCGGTCCAGTCAGAGGAGACCTGAGCAGAGGGATGGCGAGGGCATTGGTCAATACCATCGTCAAGAATCGAATGGCATTCACCGCAGGCAAAAGGATCCTTCACCATTTCACTCACCGTCCGACTTCTTGGCGTCAACCCAGTTGGGGGAACCCAGTCCCTCTTGCTTACTGGTCAATCCAATCTTGGAACGACGTGGGTCCGATGTATCTGGTGAGAGCGAGACAATGCGAGCTCGGACAAATGAACCGATGGAAAGTTCACGGCCGGTTTGACGACCCGTGATTTTGTTCGCACCGATGTTAATGTCAACCGGTTCGTCCATGATTTGGGACTTGTGAAGCAACGCCTCCATCGGTCCAATTCGGACGAACGCACCGAATTCGTTGACTTCAGACACGGCCCCTTCAACGACCTCCTGGTCGTCCATGCAGAACAGAACAGCGTCGAACTGGACCTTTTGGTAAATGGCACCGTCGCCGTGGATGATGCGCCCACGGCCAATGGTTTTGTGATTGTTGGTGACCAAAACGAATCGGTTTTCCGAGTCGAATTTTCCTTCAAAGGCATCCATGGAAAGACGGTCAATGTGTTGGTCAAGCGACTGCCCTTTTCGCATGTATTCCGCTGGAATACGAATCGTGTCTTCTTTGGTTACGACCTTGTACATGTACTCACCTCTTTGTCCCCTCAAGAGACCAGATGAAACACGGATGCTGTGAAGCGTTTCCGTCCATCACCGGGTGAACCTCAGGAGAGAATACGACCGAAGTCGTTCCTTCCACCGACGACCCCTATTTAATTCAAGCGGAGAAAACCAACTTCAGATTCCACGCTGTAACCTTGTTTGGTTGCTAATGATGCACCAAAGAAAAGGGGTTTAATGTCATGGATGAGCCATAATCAATAACAACCCCCCGAAGGCGGTGCATGATGATGTCAGGGAGCGACGCGCGGGTACAGAACCCCCTCCTGGCCCCAAGCATCATGATTTTCCTCATGTTCACCGTCGTTCTTGCGCCCCTCTCCCACCATGCTGCACTCCGAAACGAGAATCCCCAAATGGGAACGTTCGGCGAAGATCCCTGGATCGGATATGAGCAACCCTGGTCACAATATGCGAGAACTCCAACTCACAATCAAACCATTCCCGTACACAGTCCCGACGGAGGCCCTGGCGAGGGCAACGTTAGCGACGTCACCGAGTTGGCTACACTCGAGCATCCTGTTGTCAACTGGCAAGTCTTCGAGACAGGCGATGGGAGCGATGCGTACGGTTCGATCATCGGTGATTTTTCAGCAAGTATTTCCGCTTCCTCAGCCGCTGTTGAACGGTGTGGTGCTGGAACGTTGTTTCCAGTGATGATCTCCAGTTCCATCCTCGATGGGTCACGTGAGAGTTACCTCAACATCGTCTCGGGCAATGACGCAAAAATTGCATGGCGAGCATCGCTTGGCGTGACCGAAGCCATCCGGTCAACGCCGATGATCCACGACATAGACGGCGACGGGTTTCAAGAGATTATTGTGGTTTACGACACCACCAGCGCCATGAACATTGATGTGTGGTCGCCGAGACTTACCTGCACAGAGTCTAACTGGCAAGTTTCCGGCCACAGTAACGAATTGGTGTGGTCCTACAGCGACGCTGATGTCCGCATTGGCTCCCCATCTCCTCATTTTTGGACAGAGAATTCGGGACACAAGGCTGTCACGCAACCATTGCTCGCTGATTTGGAATTGGACGGCACCCCAGAATTGGTTTTGGCCGTGGTCGACGACCCAGAGAACAATCCTTCCATCTTTGTTCAGTCCTACCTACTTACTCCCACGCAGCCCTCAAGCGCTGACTGGAGCGTCAACCTTGACCGAGGAACCCATCCATCAGACCCGGTGTGGGCACAACTCGATAGCACAACAAGTTCGGTCTTGTTAACCACCATCGACACGAATTCAGGAAACATGTGGATTTGGCAAATTGACGGAGCCACGGGCTCGTTGGATTGGGAACGTGTGGCCGTTCAAGGAACAGATTCAGGAAATAGCGACGCCCCGAGACTCCGTCTCCCAGGCCCAGTGATCACCCAACTAGACCAAGATGCAGCCCCGGAAATGATTCTCACGGTACCAACAGACCCCAACGGCCGGACGTCAGGGTCAGGTGCTCGCTTCATCGGCATGGAGATTACATCGGCCACCGAGTTGTTCAACTTCCGTGCACCAAACGGCTTCGCCGACGCGCAACCAACGCCCCTTGACACAGACGATGACGGTATTGACGATCGGCTTTGTTGGGTCACGTGGTATTCAGATTCCGTGACCACGCCAGACAGAAAGGGTATGATTGGTTGCACAGATATCAGCGACAGCACTCCGGTGAACGAATGGGTTCGAGACCTACAACGAGGAAGTGGAAACGACAACGACGAAATCGCTGCTTCACCGCCATTTTGGATGGATATCGACGGCGAAGGGGCACCCGAAGTCTTGGTCGGCTTTGGCCGTCGGCTATGGGCCTTTGATGGAGACACTGGCGCCTCTGCAGACGTCAACAACGAGTGGTCCGTTCCTCTCAGTATGCCTCACCGGGTATGGACTGCCCCTGCCATTGCTGATGTCGACGGCGACGGGCATATCGATGTTCTCTACGGCGACACACTCGTTTCAGACCGTGGACCTGACCTCGCACCACCTGCGGACAACCGAGGTCTCTCGTATGCTCCCGCTAAAGCCGACCCGGGGGATACAGTAACCGTCACCGCACAATTTTCCAATATCGGGACAGCTGAAGCCGATGATGATGTTGACGCAGCCATCATCATGAACGGAGTGGAACTCAAGCGGGAGCGATTCACCTCGAGCGAACCAGTAGCGCCCTCAGGAGAAGGAGGACCGCTGACATTCACTGCAGAATTCACCGCACAACTTGGCACACACACCTTTGAACTGGTGCTGGATGTCAACGGAAACATCAGTGAGCAGCGAGAAGACAACAACCATGCGGAAATGACGTTCACGGTGGTGGAACCCTACGTTGCCGAGTTGCTTGGCCCCACCGAGACCTCACGGGTTCTTCCGGGTCAATCGCAACAAATCGACCTCCACCTCACCTCCACCGGCTCTCGGACCGCCGATTGGACATTGTCGTACGATAACAACGGTTTACCCGAGGGATGGACTTTCTCCCCCATTGTGGGCCAGTCTCTGGGACTTGAGTTAATACCTCAAGCAACACAAACCATCTCGTTTGAAGCACAAGTACCCGCTAACGCTCTTGGCGATGAATCCGGCATGGTCGCTCTGGTACTTTCGCTCGACAGCGACCCGTCTGTCAACACCTCACTAAATCTGCCCATTGAAGTATTCAGAACCAGAGGCTTGGACCTTTCAGGCCCTACTGGACTAAATGCATCCCACGGCCAAGGACGACCGGGTCACACGGCCACTGCATGGTTTCTGGTTGAAAATCTTGGAAATGCTCAGGAAACAACAACTTCCATCACTTGGACAGCCCCTTCTTGGGGTGGCTCACCATCAATCCATGATACAGATGGTAACGAATTGTTCAGCATCACGTTGCAGCCTGGAGAAATGAAAGAGTTGTTTGCACATCTTCCCACACCCGGTTCAGCAACGTACGGGTCAACGACCTCCACGACCCTCACGATGTGCATGGGAAGCGAGGGCGATACCCTCTGTGAATCAATGCCGTTCACCTTCACGTCACAAAAATTCGTTTTCTCGCCAAGCCACCACCGCTCTCTCCCAGCTACGAACCTCTCGTGGAACCTCACAGGGAGCCTACCCTCATCCGGCATGGTTCAGTGGAACATGGCAGCCATGGGCATGATGGAGCAAGGTTGGGCATGGAGTACGACTGGCGATTGGACCATCAACGGCTCCTTCATCGAAGCACAAGGCATCATGGGAGATACGGTCACGGGAGACATTGAATTGAATCTCCCGCAAAATGCC
>Ga0181568_10000136_pt1 | contig 59019 bp, 38 predicted proteins | sample 101ome_20_FD_133758 | JGI IMG/M metagenome (GOLD analysis project Ga0181568, IMG submission 133758) | Coastal salt marsh microbial communities from the Groves Creek Marsh, Skidaway Island, Georgia - 101404AT metaG (megahit assembly) | ecosystem: Environmental > Aquatic > Marine > Intertidal...
GCCGCGAACCTTTTGCGTCGGTGCGCGCGCGCGTCGGCGCGATGATTCGTCGTCGCCGCGCGAAGTGCGTTCGCGACGATGCGCGCATCGTCGGTCGGTCCGTCGCGCGCGACGTCGTCTCGGGCGCGGCGGGCGGTGGTGGGGGTGACGACCATGGTTTTGTGCGCGCCGTCGCCGTCGCGCGCGAGGGCGTCGCCGTGCGCGCGACCGGCGCGCGCGCGTGTGGCGACGTGGGAGCGTGGGGCGTCGTGTGGCTGTCGGTGACATTTGAATGCGCGCGGACGCGACGCCGACGGCGCGAGACGACGCGCGTGGGGCGAATGAGACGTACCGTCGATTCATGACGATGATTGTGACTACGACGACGACGATGATGATTCGCGAAGGCGGCGTTCGCGGCGAATGGTGTGAAAGAGCGGCGCGCGCGTCGCGTGGCGACGACCGTACCCGGCGAGCTCGCCGGGGGCGCCGGGATCGGCGTCTGGATCGAAACAGTCGCGACAGACGCGCGCGCGAAAGAGAGAGGGTGGATTTTCAAAGACGAAAATCCCGGGGAGATGGTCGCCGGTCGCGGCGTCTCGCGCGCGGTGGTACCGGCGGTCGACGTCGAGTCGGACGTGACCGACGTCGGCGGCGCGAAGACGGCGCGCGGGAGCGTCTTCGAAGACGCCCTCGTGAAATGGGTCGACGTTTCGTAACTCGACGCCGCGATCGCCGACGCACACCAATCCGTCGGTGCGGCGTCTCGCGTCCGCGCTCGGAAGCACGAACGCGTTGGTGGCGTCGAGCGCGCGAGCGCACTTTTGACACGCGTCGCCGCGGCCGAACGCGCTCAGCGCGGGATTCCAATGTAAACGGTTTGGCTTTTCGTCGGCGGGTAAGTCGACGTGTCGAAGGACGTACGGCGCAAACCCGTGGTCGTTCAGTCGCCACGCGTGTTCAAAGTGACGCGACGGATCCGCGCGTCCAACGCGCTCGTCGTCCGCGAGCGGTTGCGCCGGGAACAAGAGCAATCGCGCCAAGGAGGCGTTCAAAAAGACGCGTTTGCGCGCGCGGGTGACGGCGACGTACGCGAGATTAATCTCGTCGACGGGTACCTCCACCGTCTCTTCGCCGAAATCGGTCAACTCTTTTTTGTAATAGCGCACGCTTGTCTCGCGCGCGCCGTTTTTGTACGTCGACGTCTTGATGGCTTGCACGCGGTCCACCTTTTCGAAATCGTCCCAGAGCATGACGTTGTCGAATTCCAATCCTTTCGATTTGTGCGCAGTTGTGACGATGAAATCCGCCGCGTGCGCGTTCGCGCCGACGTCGGCGGCTGCGAGACGCGGAACCATGGCGAAGAGTCGCATGCCGTACCGCTGCGCGATGCGGATGCGATTCAACGTTTCGAAATCATCCTGATGCTGCGCGATGCCGACGATGCGCGACAACGCGTTGCCTCGTCCTTCGTGGGCGTCTAAATCAACGTCGAGTGACGCGTTTCCTCCACCGTACGACAGAAACATCCTAATGTAACGGTCCGAGATGAGGTTCATGTCCACCTCGTGAATCAATCGCGCGAAATCGAGCACTTGGTTCAATTTCAGCGCTTCGACGCCGCCGACGATGTGCACCCTCGTGGATCTCGCGTACTCGTAGTCTCGAAACGTTTTCGGATCGTTTGGGTTCAGATTCGGCCAATCCTCTTTCGCCGTTAACAGGTAAAACAGCGCGCACACCAAGCTACTGTTGGAACGCACGAGCACGGTGACTTGTTCGCGCTTGGAACGTCTCTCGACGTCGCTCGCGCTCGACGCTCCCTCTGGACGATCGTACGACATTTCGCCGACGTGCATGACCGGGAGCTCGGGAGGAAGATTTCCGAACGCGCCGAGCGTCGACGCTTCGCCGGCGGCGATGTTTTTCGTCATGAAGACGCACTTATCCGTCAATCGCGTCTCTTTGGAACCTATGAGCAGGGCGTCGTTTTCGCGCTTGACGTTGAGAATGGCGTTGGCGACGTTGGCGATTTCCAAACCAAACCGAAAGGATCGCACCAATCGTCTGTGCGTCACCATGTGACGCGGTACCACGGAGTGTATCTTATTCATGACGTTCATCGCGCCCGTAAAGTTGTAGATTTGCTGGTGCGCGTCCCCGACGAGAATTTTGGCGCAATTCTCTTGCCTGAGAACGATGTCAAACATTACCGGCGCGATGTCTTGCGCCTCGTCGAGGAGAATGACGTCGTACCCTGTCTTTTTCTTATTCTTGCTCATGTCTATGTCCAATCTCGGTCGTTGCAACTGATACATTTTCATGTACCCCGCGTGCGTCATCGGCACGTCGTTACTCGAACGAACCTTCATCATGGTCCAGAGTCGTCTCGCGACGTCGAGAATCTTCTCGACGGAATCCGTCGTTCCAGCCGGCACGTGCTCCGCGCCGATGTCGTCGTCCGCCGACACGAGATAGTTGTTCAGCGTCACCAACCCGCGACCGACGAAGCGATCGCCCATCTTCATCCCGAGCGCTTTGCACACCTCGGATGAACGCAGTTTATCGCCGAAATGAATCTTTTTACCACCCGCCTTGTACCAATTCGCCAACCCGTACGCCAATCCGTGAAACGTCTTCGCGTCGGTGTTGACTGGGAATCGTTTCTTCGCCTCCTCCGTGATGGCGCGATTGAACGCGAGGTAGAGAAATCGTTTCGATGGGTTTCGTTTCGCGTACTCGACCAACGTCGTCGTCTTTCCCGAACCGGCGAACGCGTGCACCACCATCCATTGCGGCGGTTTGAGCGTCGTCGACACGATGGCTTCTTGTTCTCTCGTCAAGCGCGACGTCGTCTGTAACAGCCCCGGCATGCCCCGCGCGCCCGGAAGGTTTCCAGACCAATCGCGCTCGTCCTGAAGATTGGCGTAATCGAGAGCCGCCGTCAATCGAGCCTTGATGCGTCGATACTCTCGCGCGATTTCGGAATCCTCGCCCGCCGCGTCGCCGTCTCTCCACGACGGACCCGAGCGCACGAACGCGATCAACAAATTCATAAATTCGGTGACATCCTCCTCGGCAAAATCGGAGCCCCTCTGACGCCGAAGCGCGCGCCGCGCCGCGCGTAAAAGTCTCGAGGCGACGAATTCGTTTTCGGCGACGTGCGTCATCGCCAGCGCCAACACCGCCCATCCGTTCGCGTGCGTCGTCGTCGCGTTCGTTCGCGTCTGCACCATGACGAACGTGGCCAACTCACGTATCGTCGCCGACACATCGCCGACCGTTCCGAGAAACGAACGACTCGTCGCCGTCTCGACGTCTCGCCAATACGTTTCATCCGTCGTCGAGACGCGCTCGAGCGCGCGCGCTCCCGACAAGTGTTCATCCTCTTCGACGCACCGACGAAACGATTCCACGTCCAGCATCGTCTTGAACAACGATCCACCGTTCGTCGCGATGTGCTCCACGAGCGGCGCGAGTCCGACGTCGCCGCATCGTCGTCCCGTCGCCTCGCGTATTCGCGCCCGCGCGTTTGCCCGCGTCTCTTCGACGACCACCCCCAAACTCCTATTCACTTTCAGCCTCGGCAAAAACGCCACGTCGTCCACCGCGCCCCGCCACGCCTTACACACCAACCTCGCGTCCGTGTACTGACTCGCCGGCGCGTACGCTAACACGCGCTGGAGCACGTCTCTCGACACGCCGCCCGCCGTCGCCGAACTCGACGCCGCCGAACCCGAGCCCCGTCGCTCTCCCATCATCCCCGCGCGCCACGCGTCCGCGAGCGACTGTTGTTTGGGTTTGGACTTCGCCGCGAGTGATTTCGCCTCGGCGAGCGCCACGCGTCGACGCTTCGCGTCGGCGGCGGCGTCGGCGGCGTCGGCGTCGATTATTTCGACATCGTCGTCTCGATTCAATTCGACGCGTCGACGCGCGAGCGTCATCGTCTCGCGACCGTCGCGCGCGCTCGACGCCTTGGACTCTTTCACCGCGCGCTCGAGGACGTCTCGCGCGCTCGAAAACATGTCGACGACGACGACGAATCGACCGCTTTCGAGTGCGGGCGCGGGACAGGTGCGCGCCGTTTCAAACCCGCGGCGAGACGAGACGCGAGAGGTACATCGCGTGAACGAACGAGACGCGAGACGAGACGAGACGACGACGGGTCGATGGTGGTGGTGATTGATTACAACAGTGGTGTGCGCTCGCGCGACGCTCCGCACATCGCGTGCGACCGAGAGACGACTATCGTTCGCGCGCGGCGCGCGGCGGCCGAACTCACCGCGGCGTCCACGCCTGAGAATCCGTCTTCTTCTTCCACACCGTCCCGTCTGGAAGGGCGATGCCGCTCCCGGTCCACTTCCCGGTCACCTTCTCCCCGCTCCCATCCTTTTGATTAAAATCGATGAAGATTTCATCGCCGGAAATCTTCGACTTGATGCTCCACGCCTTGAACTTTTCGCTCGTCTTGGCGAGGTCCGATTTCTTCACCCCTCGACACCCTCGACCGCGCTTAAACGGCACGGGATCGAGTCCGCGAATGACGCCCTTGGAGTCGATCGATCGCGGGCATCCCGGGTGATTGGGGTCGTAGTAATCGCCGGCGAAGATGGATGCATCTTTGGCCGAGGCGACGTCGACGTCGGTGAGACTGAGCGACGCGGCGACGAGCGCGGCGACGAGCGGACGAGGGGCGACGCGATTGAGGGCGGCGGTGGAGACGTCTCGGCGCGCGGAGGGGTGGGAGACGCGCGCGCGCGTCGTCGTCGTCGATATCGTCGTCGTCGTCATCATCGTGGCTCTTTCGGCGAGGCGTCGAGTGACGAGCGAGCGCCGCGCGCGTTCGAACCACCGTCGTCGTCCGCGAGAACGCGTGATGGATGTATACATAAATATGTGTGCTATGTTCAGTCGTCTATTCGCACGCGTTCGGGGCGCGACAGATCGGACACTTGTGCGCCTCGCCGTCCTCTCTCGCGCGCGCGGCGGCGGAACACAATTTGGGATTGGTATAATCGCACCAACACGCCTCGCACACCGTGTGCGAACACCCGGCCAAACGCACGAGCGTGCGATCGTCCTCGTAACAGATCGGACACGTCCCTCGATCGCGCACGCGTTCGCACGGTTGCGTGTTGGCGTTCATGTCGACCCAACACTCGAAGGAACACAAGCCGAATGAATCGGCGCGCGCGGCGCAATCGAGCAAAAACGTCGGCGTCATCGCCCCGCAGTACGCGCACGGGTACACGTGCGCGCCGTCGGGAGGAAACCCTCGTCCACACCAGTGCGCGTGTCTCGAATCCTCCACGCCGCCCGGGAGTTCGTCCTCGGCCCAGACGCAGACGCCCTCGTGCTCTCGGTGCCCGCAGACGCACCTTCTCTCGGGAATCTCAATCACGCCGAGACCGCACGACGGACACCGCTCGCGTCCATCGCACCGTCCGCACTGCACGCAGTACCATCCATAACACGCGCAGTGACAAAACGCGCGTCGTTTACCAAAGATATCCGCGCACACGGGCGCGCACTCGTCGCACTTGAGCACCGGTAAGCGATGCGCACATCGGAACCCACGCGCGCGAGGGAGACGCGCGAGCGGGGACGCGACGAGGGTGGGCGCGTCGTCGAGCGCATCGTCGAACGCGTCGTCGAACGCGTCGTCGCGCGACATCGGGACGGCGCGGGGTGGGGCGCGCGAGGCGTCGAGTGACGATGGGGGACGTGATTGTTGGCACCCGGAGGGTTTGAGTACGCGAGACGCGGCGCGACGCGACTCGCGCGCGTCTCCATCGCGTGTCGGGTGTCTACTGTAGGATGCTATGACACTATGATACTACTCGTCGTCGTCGTTCTCCATCTCGCGCTCGCGACGCTGCGCCTCGACGGTGCGCGCGACGACGCCGGCGACGTACTCGGCGCGCCGTTTTTCAACCTCCGCCGCCGACTCGTCCGCGGCGGTCGGACATATCGCGGGATCCGTCTCGCGTAACGCGATCTCCACGCCCTCTGGGGTCATGTGCGTGCCCCCGAACGGGGCGAGGGTGGCGAGCGTGCGCACGACGTCGCCGTTCTTGTACACTAAGAGGGTCGGCGTTAAACCGTCGGGATAATTCGGCGCGCACTCGCGATGACCAATCTTGACGAATTTCGTGCGAGGAAACTTTCGCGCGAGGGCGTCGAGGGCGAGTTCCATCTTTTCGCACGCGCCGCATCCCTGGCGGGTGAGACAGACGACGACGTGGCCGTCCGCGCTCGCTTTCGTGACGTCGCGCGCGTAGGCGTCTCGCGTCGTCTCGACGACAGACCCGCGGGACGCCGCGCACGCGCGAAGTTCCGCCGCGCGACGCGCCAGGCACGCGCGCAGGTACTCGTCGTCGGCGTCGTCGGCGTCGAGATCTGATCCGGACGACGACGACGGTCGCGCGTCGGCGTCATCATCGTCATCGTCCCCGCGACCGCGCGCGGGGACGTCGTCGAACGCCGCCTCCACGCGCGTCGGGGGCGGCGGTTTCGGTCGCGCGCGCGCGTTCCCGAATCGCGCTTGGATGTCCTCCCACTCGGTCGACGCGTCTTCGTGACACGGCGCCGCGTGCGTGAACGTCCCGCTGTCCATGACGATTCGCGTGTGATTTCGCGCGTCGACGTCTGCGGCGAACGCGCGGTCGTTCGCTCGAGACGGTGTCGACCAGGAGGGCTATGCTATGGATGCGCGTTACACGTCGGCTATGTACGATTACGATGGGCGTCTCGGCGACGCGCGGTCGGCGTCGGAACGGACGCGTTCGAGACCGCCGACGACGCCGCGGTCGCGTTGCGCGCGAGACGCGACGAGAATCTCGGCGCGCGCGACGAACTGTTTCTCGCACAGACGCGTGACGTGACGAAGGTAATCGTCGAGCTCGACCTTGCCGTCGTTGAGTAATTCGTCGAGGGCGTCCAAAGTGTCCTCGACGGCGGCGTCGAGGACGTGGGCGTCGAGAAGTTGTCGACTGACGGCGTCGGCGGGACGCAGGATGGATTCCGGCGAACTCTCGAGCGTCGCCGCCGTCGTCGCCGTCGATTCCGGTCTCGGCGGGTGCTTTCGCAACCAATCCTCCAGGACGATCGTCGCGCGATCGAGCTCGTGCGCGTCTCGCTCGTATCGCGCGCACAGTTTCTGGTACGCCGCGCACTCTTGCCGCAGACGCATCTTTTTCTCGTACAGCGCCGACTGTCGCGACAAGAGCGACTCGATGACCTCGACGTCCACGCCGAGACGCGCCTCGGCTTCGTCTCTCAATCTCGACGTCAGTGATCGTATGATTCTATCGCGGAACAGCTCTCGCGCCTCTAGCGCGTCTTCCGCCCTCGGACTCGTCGTCGGCGACTCTCTCGTCGGCTCGAAACGCGTCTCGACGTCTTCGCGAAACGTCGCCGACGAACGCGCGTCTCGAGCCGTCGAATCCGCGCCGAAATCGATATCCGGGTACCTCGACGTCGACGTCGCGTTCGTAAACGACGACGCCGACGACGGAAACGACGATCCCACGTCGCGCGCGTCCCCTTCGGTCATCCTCGCCGTCGCCGTCGGTTTCGAAAACACTGGCGGCTCGACGCTAAACGCCTCCGCCAGCCTCTCCCCAACCTCTCGCATGCTCGACGTCCTCGCGTTCCACGACATCACTCGCCCCAACAACACCTCTCCATCCGCCTCCACGCACGCGTGATTCGCCTTGACGACCATCTCTCTCGTCGGCGTCACGTACCACGTCGGCGGCGCGCTCGGAAAATCGCTCGGCGCGTAGCACGTCGTCGGAATGTTATACCTCCCACCTCCGTACTCGATCGGCAGCGTCCCTCTCGCGCAGAGTAATCGCTCGCGCGCGCCATCTTTGTGATAATACACCTCCTCATCGACGACGAGCGATGGAAACGCCTGCGCGCGACGCGCGACGTCAGTCATTCGCGTCACGAATGCGAGGGAGAAAAATGCGCACCGCGATGAGATCGAGAAGTTGGTCGCGCACGACGTCGGCGTTACCGACGCGCGCGTACGCGAGTGCGTTCGAACCCGTTCGTTCGAGCGCTTCGTTCACGCGCGCGCGCGCGGAGACGCGACGCGACGACGACATGCGTCGTCGCGCACTGACGGTTGTGACGTGTGGATTGACTGATTCTTTCGAGACGCGAGTCAAAGAAACGACGAGAGAGCGCGCGCGTAATGCGTGTGCGTGTGCGTGTGCGTGTGTGTGTGTGTGTGTGTGTGTGTGTGTAATGAAAGGATCGTGTCTGTCAAGGTGGTGATGCGGTCACGCGGTGGTGTCGCCGTCGGCGGTGCACCCCGGAAACACGGATTCCCACGCGTCGACGTGCGTCTCGGCGAGCGCCTTCATGCACGCGGCGGCTTCTCCAAAGGCGGCGTTGATGACTTGTTCGAGCTCTGCGTGCACGCGAGGGAGCTCGTTCGTCATGCGGGATTTGATGTCGTCGTATTTTTTCTGGGCGTCCTCGACGGCTGATTCGGCGAGAGCGACGTCGCGTTGTAATTCCTCGACTGTGACCGGGGTGGGCGACGTGACGGCGGCGGAGAGACGCTCGAAAATGGTCGTCGGCGGAACGGGCGGTGGCGTCGGTGGAGCGTGTAACGCGTGTTCGAGCTTGGCGCGTTTCGATTGAACCTTGGCTCTGCACGCCTGAAACTTGAGAAGGGCGTCGAGACGGGCGTCAATCTGTTCTTTCGCCGCTCGAACGTATTGCAACGATTGCTTGAGCGGGGCGCGAAACTTCTTGGCGAGACGCTCCGCCTGCGCCTCGGTCGGGGCGCGCATGGTGCACGCGGCGGCGCCCACCTGTCTGAACGCCTGCCCGAGCCCGCCGGCGTTTTCACCGAGGAGAATTTTTGCCCCTTTCTCCTCGCAATCGCCCAAGTGATGCGCGTTTTCACCAAACGTCCCCGTCAAGATTCCCAAATTTTGCACCGCGTTGACGATTTCGCTCCCGCTCTTGAGCGCGCGCTTGAGACGCTCTTCGAGCAAGAGCAAATACTCGGTCGCCTCGAGGTAACTAGGATCCTCCTCCATCATCACGCTCTCCATGCCCGCGCCCGTGCTCCACGTCTCCGTCGCCGTACCGATGGACTGAAACCAAGAGTCCACCGCCCCCAGCGCCGTACCGACGGCGCCTCGCGAGTACCACGGCGCCCGCTGATCCCACGAACTTCCACCTTGCTCCTCTAAAAACATCACCACGTCATCACACGTCCCGATCGCCGGATGCTCGACGACTTTCTTCAAAAAAGTCTCCAATCCCGATCGTCTGTGCTCCAAGAAATCGCTCTGAAACGGACTCGTCGTCACCGTCTTTTCGGGAAGCGGAAACAACACGATTCCGGGATAGAGCGTCGATAACCGTCCTCGCAACCACTGAAAATCCGAGTACCTGCGAACGACGATGGACTGATCCTTCTTATACGCCGGATCATCGTTCTTCGTGCTCACCGTGTACACCGCGTACGCCGTGAGTCCGTCGCCAACCTTGGTGGGATTGGTGACGCTCACCTCGACGCGTTCATTCTTCACGAACCCACCGTCGTCCCCTCTCGGCACGTCCGGAAGCGCGTCGCCGTCATCGTCTCGAGAGAAGTGTATGCTCTCGTACGCCGGCGGCGGCGGCGTCTCCACCGACGTCTCTCCGTTCTCAGCGCTCATCATCTCTACGCGACGACGACGCGCGAACACCAATCGATGATGTATCCAACCGACGTTCGATGCGCGATGATGCGCGCGCGTCGCGAGATGCGCGTCCTCTCGGAACGACGCGTGCGTGCGCTCGCGTTCGCGCGATCGCTCGTCGACGCACCGCGCGAGAGACTCTGGCGACGGTGACGACGATGCGCGCGTCGGTTCAAAAAAACATGTCTGTGCGTCATCTCGCGTCGCGCCGCGAACCAAACCAACCTCCGCGACGACGACGGCGAGACGAGCGAGCGAGCGAGCGAGCGCCATGGACGGTGGTAAATTTCGCGACACGATGCACTCGCTCAATTACGGCACGGTGATGGAGGCGGCGGCGAGGGATTACATGAAGGAAAAGATGGGTGAAGAGGCGCGCGCGCGAGCGATGGGAAAGGCGCGCGCTTTGGACGCGAGGGATCTGTGTGAGGTGCGCGAGCGAGCAGAGAGAGACGATGCGTCGCGCGCGCGTCGTTCGCGGACTCGCGCGCGGTCGGCGGTCGACGTCGTTCGCGATGGAGACGAAGAGATGCGCGTTGACTCTGATTTTCTTTTTCGTCTTCTTGACTGACGGTTTTCATTCGTCGACGTATGCGATGATGATAGGATCCGGATTTAGAGGAGATTCATCGAGAGAGGATACAGGCGATGAAGGAGGCGCAGGAGCGACGGGCGACGATGGAGCGCACGGGTCATGGATGTTTGAATGAAATCGACGAGAAGGAATTTTTACCCGAGGTGACGACGACGAAACACGTCGTGGCGCACTTTTATCATCAAGAGTTTGAGCGGTGTAGAATCATGGATAAACATCTCGCGGTGATGGCGAAGAAGTACTTTGATACCAAGTTTGTCAAGATATCCGCGCCAGACGCGCCCTTCTTCGTGACGAAACTTCAGGTGAAGATTTTACCGTGTTTAATTTATTTCAGAGACGGCGTCGCGTTCGACCGCCTCGTCGGTTTCGAGGAGCTCGGAGGGAAGGATGATTATCCGACGGCAAAGTTGGAGCGTAGATTACTCGACGCCGGTGTCGTCGCGCCGGCTGAGAAGAACGATAGCGATAGCGAGGATGAGATGGAAGAGATACGGAGAGAAGCCACGTCTCGCATGATGCGAAGCGGCGGTTTCGCAAAGGGATCGGACGACGAGGATTCAGACTTTGACTGAATGTTTTCGCGCGCATCCATCGTCGTCGCGCACAGTAGCACGTCGCGAGTGGAACGTTGGTTTCACTTTTGTTGTACGTATGTAGTCATCGAAAATACATTCTACTGTTGTTGTCCTAGTTTTTTTTTCTAAGGCTGGAAAAAGAGCTTTTTTTCAGCCTAAACAAAGCAATCGAGCTCTACTCGTCTATACGTGTTCGCGCCGTCGTCCTCGAGCGACGGGTACGCAGGGACGAGGGCGTCCTCGGAACCGATGTACAGCGTGTTGTAAATCTTCCAGTAAATGTCTCGAACCTTACGCGCGGGATGGAAGAGTCCCTGAAGCGTGTACGCGAGAATAAACTGTGGACCCAGCGCCACGCGTGCCGCCTCGATGGCTTCCGTCACGGCGTTGATGACGTGCGGAGACGGCTCGAAGACGTTCGGCCACGTGTAGTTGATCAAGTGCGTCACCGCGTCTTCGCACCCTAAACCGGCGCAACCCAAGGCGAGGTGTTTCACGGTCACCGCCGCGGTTTGACGGTGGACCAAGTCGCGATCCATGAGAGCGTCCTCGAGCAACGGCGTGACGGCGTAAATGTAATCCTTGCCCATCTCTCCGATGTACTCGAACAAGAAGGCCAAGGATTTCAACACACCGTTTTGCACATTGAGCTCGGGCACGCGGTACTCGTTCATCAACGCCGGAAGAACGGTGAACGGCGCGCACGTCTCCGCGACGATTGCGATGGCCACCGTGGTGCACACGCGCATTTGACGCTCTTGCACCTTGAGATTGTTCAACAACGTCGCGAGCACGTCTTGCGGACCGATGGCTTTGGCGATGTAACCGAAGGTGTTGACGGTGGCGCGACGAATCGCCTTTTTCGGCGCCTTGAGAAGTTCCAAGAGTTCAAAGCAGATGCGCATCCACTCGCGCGCCGCGACGTACTCGGCGCCGCGGTCGGCGATGCGACCAATCAAATCAATCGTATTCTCTTGCACCTTTTCGTGCCTGTTCTTCAAAATCGGCGTCAATCGAGGCAAGAGATCTTTAATCGGCGGCGTCATTCGTGTCATGCCCTGCACGCTCACGATGGCTTTGAGCGCGCCGAGGATGGAGCCCAAGACTTCCGGGTACTCCTCGCCGAGGTATTCATAGAGCACGACGCCCAAGTGACCCAAAAGTTGCTCCTCTTCGCACTTTCGCATCACCGGAGCGATGGCGCTGATCAAATCAGCCGCTTGTTCGCGAATATCCGCAGCCTTATTGTTCATGCGCCACTTGATGGTGCCGCAAATTTGCGGGAGATACGGCTTGGCGCGAAGGCCGAGAGCGTTGACAATGGTCCCGACGCCCTTGAGCATGATGTCACCCTCATCCGTGGTTTGCTCTTGGAAAGAGTAAAGCATGCCGTCGATCAGTAGTTCCTCCATCCGAGTGTCCACGTCCGCCGTTCCGAGTTCCTCGATCACCTTGGTGATGGTTTCCATCACCATGCGACGGTACGGCTCGGATTCATCCTTCAAATCTTCGACAATGCGACCGATGATTTCAGCCGCTCCCACTTTCAAGGAGATTTCCAGCGTCGTCTCCACGAGTTGCTGATAATTGCGACGGTCGAGTGCCATCCTTCTAACCCAGAAGTGCTTGAAGAATTCCGGCATCACTTCGGCGCGAATGTACTCGGGTTCGACGCCATCCGTGGCGACGCACTGTTTGACAACCTTTAACGTGATCTTTTTCATCTCTTCGTCCGCGGTCGCAAACTCTCGAATCAAGATCACCATCACCTCGCGCGTGTAGTAATTAGCGTACATGGCGTCCATGAGCGGAATGATGAAACCGATCGCCTTCAAAAAGGCGGCTAAAACTTTGCCCCGATGCGCTCTGATACCCTTCCACAACGGCTTCAAAACGTTGTCGAACGACTCGATGCCGTACGGCGTCGCAGCCTCGGCGAGCGCCGCTATGGAAAGAGCGGTGATCGTTCGCACCTTTTGGTTTTCGTCGCCCAAGCCTTGCTCGATGATGTCGACCAACGACTTCAAGTGCGGCAGAACGGCGCATCCGTGGAGAATGGCAATCTGTTGAACTATTTTGACGCCCGTATGTCGCGCCTGCCAGCTCTTTTTACTGCGGCAAACAGCCTTCAAAAAGGGAAGCAGCGACTGCACGCCGAGCGCCTGCGCGACGACGGCGAATGCCCGCGCGGTCGTGTTGCGCACATATTCGTCAACGTTGTCGATGTCGGGACGCATGGCGGCGATCATCGTCGCGAGACCAGCCGCTTTGGTGAGATTGCCGATGATCTCACGCCCCTCCATTCGCGCGTAGTAATCCTCATCGATCAACAACGGTTCGATGACGACGAGAATCTTGTGCACGTACGGACGAACCAAGTCGTCGAGCTTGTACAAGATTCTATCAATCACCTTGACGAGCAAGTGACGCTCTTGATCCTCCAACGTTGGGGACATGAGAAGAGGCAAGATTTGATTGAAGAGAGGACCCGCACCGAATTCCTTGGCTCGATCGGTGATTTGTCGCAACGAAGACTTTCGTTGCTGCGGTGTTCCATTCTTTATGCGAAGCAAAAGTCGCATAATCTTACGCTCCTTTTGCTCTTCAATCGTCATCGCCTCTTCGTCCGTTTCCTTGAGCAGTGGCGCAAAGTATTGCATGTCTTCTGGTTTCATCTCGGGTAAGCCCTCTGGAGCGAGACTGACGTCAAACTTCTGCCCGCGGTCCTCTTCTGGAATTGAAAAGAAACCCGCGTTGGCGCCGTACGGCATCGGCGTCTGCATGAGCTTGCGCGCGGGCGTTCGAATCGGCACGTAACTCGCCGGTGGATCGATGATTTTGAACCCCTCGGACGGGAGTAATTCATCGAGCTCCTCATCCGTTTGCGGTCGGTTTCTCTCTTCGATTTCCCGTTGATAACGCATTTGCTGGTATTGCTCCGGAGTCAAAGGAACGTTTGATTGCATCGCTTGATGCGCGGCGATTTGCGCCGCCGAGGGCGTCGCCATGCCGGCCGCGATCTTCGGCGTCTCCGCGCCAGCGGCGATCACCGGCGTCTCTCCGCCCGTCCACACCGGAGTGGCGCTCGGATCACCGCCGGCGCGAATCTGCGGAGTCTCGTCCCAGCGACTTCTCGAACGTCTCGGCGTCTGCTTCGCGTCGGCTGGTCTCGTGCCGCTCTCCATGGTGTCCCACTGCGACGCGCGCTGCGGTGTTTCCTCCCATTTTCTACCGCGAGGCGTTGCGTCGTCCCAACGCGCTCCCGTCGCCGCGCTATCGTCGCTCTCCCATTCGCTCGTGCGCGGCGGCGCCGGCGCCGGCGCCTTGCCGCTCATCACGGCGCTGTCGTCCGGTTTCGCGTCCCATCGTCGCTTACGCTTCTCCGGCCTCGCCGACGCCGCGGGTTCATCCGCTCTCGCCGCCGCGAGTCGCGCCGCGTCCGCCGCGCGCTCCGCCTCCTCTCGTTGCTTGCGCTCGATGTTTCGCAGCGTGTTGTCCCGCTCTCTGTCCACCGCCGCCTCCTTCATTCGATCGGCGTAACTTCGTCCTTCGTCTCCATCCTGCGCGCGCGTGGGTACAAACCGATAGCATTCATCGTCAGTCGTCGCGTTCACCGTCTCGCGTCTCACCGTCGCCCTGGACACCCCTCTCGAATCCTCGAGCGCGCTAAACCTAACCGCTCCTCGCGATCCGTCCTCGACCGCTCGTACCTTTCCATCTCGTCCCGGACTGAGCTTCCGCTTGAACCGGCGCTTGGAATAATCGCTCTCGCGATCGATCACGCGTCGCGACTTGCCGAACCCGAGCGCCTCGTCGCTCTCGAGATCCTCGTCGTCCTCCGCGTCCAGCGGCGCGCCCTCGAGCACATCCTTCGACGGCGCGTACGCTCGCAACGGCGCCTTGGCCGTCGTCGTCCCCGCACGCGTCGACCGCGTCGACGCGCGTTCTCGCCCATCGTGTCCTCGCGCACCCTCCCGCGCGTCCTCCGTCGCGCCACCGTCCCGCGTCGTCGCCAGTCGTTCCGCCTGCAGACGCGCGATTTCCGCCGCTTCGGCGTCGTCACCCTCGCGATCACCCCCTCGCGCGCCCATGACGAAGACGACGACGACGACGCGCGCGCGCTCGTTCCTCTTCACTCGTCCCCTCGCGTCGACAAGCGTCGGCGGGCGTCACCGCGCGCGAGAGAGATTCGGTCGGTCGGTCGGTCGCGCGACGACGAATGACGCCACGCGTCCGAATGTAACATTCTAACCGCACTCCGCCGCGAGACGCCCGCGGTCGTCGACGCGCGACGCGCGAGACGCCCGCGGTCGTCGTCTCGTCGGTCGTCTCCTCGGTCGTCTCGTCGGTCGTCTCGTCGGTCGGTCGGTCGTCGCGCGTTTTCGGAACAATGTTGGACATGCAGTCTCCGGGACACGTCGCGAGGACGCGCGCGCGTCGACCGCGACGACGACGATGGTCCTCGAGCGCGTCGCGCATCGCGTGGACGTGCGTCGTGCGTTCGATGTGCGCGCTCGCGGCGCGCGCGGCGGTGGACGAGGTGACGTACGAGACTGTTTCCTTTTTCGACGGTTTGGGAGGGGCGTACGCGTCGGCGGCGAGCGCGGGACTGCCGAGCACGCTGGAGATTAAATATAAGATTGATCGACGTCCCGACGAGGCGAACGGTGAGCAAGGATCGGTGACGTTCGCGGTGCGGAACACGGCGAGCGCGGGATGGACTGGGGTTGGGTTTAACTCGAATCCCGGCATGTACGGGGCGGATTTCGTCATCTTCGAACCGGGGGCGACGACGGGTACATTTCGCGACATGTATAACCATAAGAAGCCGTACGAGACACCTTTGGACGATGATCACTACACTATTACGCCGGTGCGAGCGTTTAAGTCGTCGTCGAGCGTTGAGTTTGAATTTTCTCGACCGCTCGTGGCGTGCGGGGTGAGCGACTTGGATAACACGACGCCGTGGCGTCGACGAGCGCGCAAGTTGCTCGCGACGATTCGTGGAGGCGAAACGGAGATCACGGACGGTGCGAATTACATGAGCGACTCGCAGGACGTCAGCATCAACGCGAAAGAGGGTATTTACTTGTTATACGCCTGGGGGACGTCGGGAACGCTCGCGTATCACGCGTCGAACGCTCGTGGCGCTGCCTTCGTGCACCTGGTGGACACGCCGACGGTGAACACTTTTTCGCAGACGACGTACGTCGACGTCAAGCCAAAAGTCGCGACGACGATGCCGGCGGGCGATACGTATTATGCGTGTACCAAACATGACTTGGGCACCACTGCGAGATACGTGACGGCGTGGGAATTCATCAACGACAATGCCGCGCACTTGCATCACGCGCAGATTTACGCCTGCACGGATGGAACGGACGCCCAAAACGACGTCTTCTTGACTGGTAACGCGAACTCGGTCGCGTCAAAGGATCACGGGTACTCTGTGAACGGAGCCGCGTCGACCGGCGATGCCACCATCGCGGCGTCCGACGTTTCGTCGTGCGGAGACATGAATCTGAAGTGCGCCGAAGTGCTCGTGTCTTGGGCCGTCGGAGGTAACCGCGTGGTGCTCCCGGACGGTACGGCGCGCAAATTCGGTGGGAGCGGAGCGAACGATATTCGCTACGTCCTGCTCGAAAGACACTGGAACGCCGGCGCGAAGGCTATGACGGATGCTTCGGGTTTTCGCATGTTTACGCAGAGTACTCCTCCAAGCAACGGCGAGATTGGCATGTTTTTGGTCGGTCTTCCCGTGACGTCGACGATTCAGATCGGCGCGAACGGTGTCTATAATCGAGTCGGTAATTGTCCGGGCGGATGTACGAATCGTTTGTTGAGCCAAGACATGAACGTGTTCGCGTACTATCCGCACCAACACACGACGGGAAGAGCGAGTTACGTGCGTCACATCAGAAACGGCGTGGAACTTGCGCCCATCTCGAGCACGCCTTTTTATGACTTTGATTTCCAAGTGTTCAATTGGGTCAACAACTTCACTCGAGTCATCAAGCCGGGCGATGATCTCGTCGTCGAGTGCGTCTACGACACGCGAGGCCGTTCGTCGACCACGCCCATGGGAGAAGGCACGCTGCAGGAGATGTGCTTCATGTTCCTCATGTACTATCCTAAAATGGACCTGTTCTCGTGCTTCGACTTGCAGATGTTTTCGAAGACGTCGTGTTCGCCTCCTGGAGGATTGAACTCGCGAACGGGCGTCGATACGACAATTTCTCGGCTCGTCACCAACACCATCACGCTCGACACGCCGTACGCGAACAGCGCCATACCGACGTGCGCCGCGAGCGTCAACGTCACATCTCCCACGACGCCACTGAATCCGAATCCGAATCCGAATCCGAATCCGAATCCGACGCCACCGGTCACCGGCGGGCAGGCGCGTTTCGGTGGAGCTCTCTTTAACTCTGTCTGCGCCCTCGTTGTCATCGTTCTGGCGGCGTAGGAGACGTTCGCGGAGAAGCCCGGCGTCTTCATTTCCCGCACGAATCCTCCGCCTCCGAGAGCGCCGGCCGCCGGCCGGTCACGCACTACTTATACTTATGTAAGCATTTTTAGTTGATTTTTTCCCTCGCACGCGCGTCGCACGCGCGACCGTCCGGCCCAAACCATCGAACCGACCGTCTCTTTGTCGCCGTTGCCCCAGAGCTCGCCTCGCCGAGCGCGCGCGCCCATGGCGCTCTACATAAAGGCGTTCTCGCTCGTCGTCAAGACGGCGTCGAAACCGCTGGCGAAACAGTTGAAGATTGCCATCTCCGATTCGCCGTCGCTTCGCACGTGGGCCATCGACGCCGCGCGCGCGGCGAGTCGCATGAGCGCATTCATCTTACGCGACGAGAGCGCGGAGGCGGCGAGCGGTGCGGCGGGACGAAAGGCGAGACAGGAGACCAAGCGAGCGCTTGCCAAGGCGTCGATGAGCGAGGAGGCGGCGCTGCAGGCGGCGTCGGAGTTTGTCGGCGAGGCGTTCGTGTTCGCCGTGGCGGGGGGACTGGTGTGGTGGGAGGTGGACAAGTCGAACACCAAGGATGAGAAACGACGCGCGGACGCGGCGGCGGAGCGCGCGCAGTTATGCGCCATCATCGACACGCAGCATTCCACCATGTCCGACATGGCGGCGCTCATCGAAGAGCTGATGCGATACAGAGAGGAATCGAGCGCGCGCATCGCCGCGTTGCAGCAGACGGCGAGACGGTGACCAACCGCGCTGAGGGCGACCAGCGTTCGGGTCTCGTCGCGCGAACGGAACGATCAACGGCGACGCGCGTGTATCAAATTATCATTATTAGCATATTGTGTAACAGTAGCGGTAGCGCACCGACTCTCGGTCCATCGTTCACGTCGTCGGCGCGCGCTCCGCAGCCGTCGCGAGCCGAGACACTCGTCGTCCGCACACGCGAGCGCATCGTCGTCGTCGATCATGGTGGCCGGCGTGGGAAAAGCGCGTAAGAACGCGTACATCGCCTTCTTACGTCGAGCCGTCGACGAGGACGATGCCTTCGCGGACGCCGTCGCGACGTGTCCCAAGGACTACCAGAGTTGGGCCAAACTCATGCGCGAGCGCGGACGCACCGACGACGCGCACGCCGACGCGCTTCGGTTGCTCGATAGCAAGGGACACCTCTTGAACATCATCGACCGCGTGTGCGAGACCGCGGTGAGCGGAGAGACGTCGCGCGAGAGCGAGAACGTGCGAAAAGTGCGCGAGGCGTGGGAAGGGACGAAAAAAGTGCAACGAGCCAAGTTTGAGCAAAAGGGCGGCGCGGATGGCGTCGCCGAGGCGCGTCTGCGCAAGCGGGAGGCCAAGGAGAGAATCAAGGCGGCGCGAAAGGAGCGCGAGACGCGCGAGACGAGGGATAAGGAGAGAAAGGCGACGAGATTGGAGTACGCGACCAAGGTGCACGAGGCGAGAAGCGCCGGCGCGTGTTTGGACTGGTTGAACATGGGACGGTGTCGATTCGGCGAGGAGTGTCAATACGAGCACGACGAGATGTCGAAGGGTATTTTAAAAGATCTCGCCGTGAAAGTGGGCGCAGAGACGGGCGACGTAAAGAGAGAGAGAAACCAAGCGGAGAAAGCCGAGCGCAAGGCGCGCGCCAAGGCGTTGCGAGGGGGCAAGATGGATTCTATCGGCGAACACGCGTCCTCGAGCGACGACGAGAGCGAGAGCGACGACGAAAGTGGAAGCGAGGATGACATGCCTGGGTTTTTGAAGATTGAACGCGCGAGACGAGCGGCGGAGGCGCTTCTGGCTACGAACAAGCTGTCGAAGAAGAAGGCTGGCGACGCCGCGTCCGCCAAGGGCAAGTCGAAGAAGACGTCGAAACAGAAGCACTTCAACGAGAAACAGCTCGAAAGGAAACAGAAATTCTTAAAGGAAGGTAAGAATCAGCCGTTGGTGAAGAAGGGTCTCAAGAAGCGTCCCGCAGGCGTGATCACTTCGACGAAATCTCCGAAGAAGAAAAAACCGAGACACGCCGACAGCGATCGCAAAAAACGCCGCGTGGGCATCGAGAGAACGTATTTCGGGGACGAGAAATAGATAGATTTTTGTAATGTCTAGTACAGCGGTGACTCCATCTTCCTTCCACATCGCGCGACGGTTCGTCTCGATGTCGCGCGCGAGGAGGACGGAACGGAACGGGACGTCGCGAGTAAGTACAAGGCATAATTCGAAAGGTTAAAACCACTAAAAGATAATGAATTCGGCGTGTATCTATTCGCTACGCGCGGCGTAAGAAACGAAGTGTTGGTCGCGGCAGTCCACACCAACCATGGCTTCGCCGAGACCGCACGAGACTTCCGCGATAATCTTCGGGTCGTTGTAGTGCGTGACGGCTTGGACGATGGCGCGCGCGCGCTTCGCCGGATCGCCAGACTTGAAGATGCCAGAACCCACGAAGACGCCATCCATACCGAGCTGCATCATCAAAGCGGCGTCGGCCGGGGTGGCGACACCACCGGCCGCGAAGTTGACGACCGGCAAACGGCCGAGCTTTCTCGTTTGTTGGACGAGTTCGAGCGGGGCGCGGATTTCCTTGGCGTACACGAAGACTTCATCCTCGTCCATGGCGCACAAGCGACGAATGTCACCCATGACGGCGCGGCAGTGGCGAACCGCCTCGACGACGTTACCCGTACCGGCCTCACCCTTGGTGCGGATCATGGAAGAGCCCTCGGCGATGCGTCGAAGCGCTTCACCGAGATCGCGGCACCCGCAGAGCACCGGCACCTTAAACTTGTGCTTGTTCAAGTGGTTGATTTCATCCGCAGGCGTCAACACTTCGGATTCATCAATGTAATCGATACCGATCGCTTCGAGCACTTGCGCCTCGACAAAGTGACCGATGCGCGCCTTCGCCATCACCGGAATCGTCACAGCCTCCTTGATTTGCTTAATCATCGTCGGGTCGGACATACGCGCGACGCCGCCGTCCTTGCGAATATCCGCCGGCACGCGTTCGAGCGCCATGACGGCGACGGCGCCCGCCTCTTCGGCGATGCGCGCCTGTTCGACGTTCACGACGTCCATGATGACACCCCCCTTCAACATCTGTGTCCGACGACGCGCACGAGTCACCCGTCAGTCTTTCCGCTCACAGTTTGCCCACACGAGCGTCGAGGCGCCCTGCCCGCGCCGCGCGCCTTCCGTGGATTCGTCTCGGTACGCGCGTCGGTCATCGAGCGACGACGAGACGGGCGAGAAATACTTCATCGCGTCGCCGAGAAATATTTCGCCGCGTCACCGTCCGTCGCGCGACGTCGCGCGCCCATCGCGCGCGTCCATCGCACGACGTCACGCGGTGCCGGCGCCCTAGCGATGCGCGCGCGGACAGCCTCACGCGACGACGCGCGCGCGCGATGGACGCGCGACGCGGTGGACGTGAAGGAACAAAAACGTACCTGGGCCAAGCCCGCCTTGACGGCGAACGTGCCGCGTTCGGTCTCCGTGGACATCGCGTTCGTCGACGTGCACTAGTGACGCTTTTGCGATCGCATCCGGCGGCGAGGGGCGGAGGGGGCGATGGTCGTTCGGGTGGTTTGCGTGTCAGTGGTTTTGTGTGTTTGTATATGCAGTGGGTGTCCTAGTTTTATACTTATACCCCCGTGGCGCTTCGTATTTTACGCAATGGATGCCGATGACGTCACCGTGGGCGTAAAAGGGCACCCTCTCGGGCGCGTCGCCGCGCGGCGGAGAGGACGACGCGAGAGGCGCGACGAACGCGGATGCGTGCGGAAAGCGTCCTGACGACGACGCGTTCTTTTTTTTATGTCAATGTTTGCTAAGCTACATAATCGGCGCACGGACGAGATAGGAACGGGACCTCGGACGCGCGCGCGTCGACAAAGGCGGACGGGGCGGAGGCGTCTCCGCCGCGCGCGACGACGACGCCGCGCAGGACGTCGCCGACTTTGAGCGCTTCGCGCTCGCGCCACGGCTGTAATATCACGGTCAGCGTTTTCGTGGCGCTGGTGAGGTAGAGCACGCGCGACCCCGGCGGCGATTTCGGGGCGTACGCGTTGGCGTCGAGCGGCTTTGACGCCTCGAAACCAAACTCCTTCACGAGCGCTTTTTCGGCGTCGCGCACGTTTCGCACGTTCAGAGCGATCGTTTCCAACGGATCTCGTCGCGTCGCCACCTGTCCGCGCACCGGAATGCCACCGGGCGATCGCATGTCGAAGAAGCCGAATCCGTACAACAACTCGCCGCCGCTCTCGTAAATCTGAGACACGCGCAAGCCGAACGGCACCGTCACCGCGACGTAACTCAACACGTTCCCGACCAAACCTGCCGCACCTTCGGGCGCTTGACGAATCTCAACTGCGGCTTTCCCACCGTCGTCCGCGTTCAGACTCGTTTGTCCGTACGCCAACGTCGCCACGCGTTCCGACCCGAGTCCGACGTCGCTCGTCACTCTCATCCCCAACGCCTTGGTCCAGAAATCCACCTCCGCCTGCACGTCCTTCACTTCAAACACCATTCCACCGACGTAATTCGTCCCACCAGACGTGACGTCTCGTCGCAACGCATCGACGAATTCGGCATTCTCTCGCGTTCTCTCCACCTGCCTCTCGAAAAAGTTCAACTGCCCCTTCAACACCTCATCCTCGGGATCCTTCTCGTACGCCGCGCGCGCGTCGTCTCGAAACCTGACGAGTCCATCGAGCACCTCCCCCGCGCGCGCCTCTCGCGCCGACGCGCCGCCACCGATCGCGGCGACGAGCGAAGCGAGCAGCACGTCCCGACGCGGGACGTCGTCGACATCGTGTCCACCGCGCGCCGCGCGAACGGACGACGATCGCGCGCGACGCGGCGCGGATGCGCGCGAGATCGTCGCGCGCGTCGAGGCGGTCGTCGCGCGCATGTCGAGGCGGTCGGCGACACGCACGAGGTGTGGCGCACGAGGTGTGTTTTGTGTCGTGTGTGTGGCTTCATCGTTTCGTCTGTTGTACAAGGGCGAGCTCACGCGCGCGCGACGCGCACTCGAAGGATGAAAAACATCAAGGTTTTGTACATGTAGAGGCACTTGCGGTACGAACGCGTGGTGGTATCGCGTTCGCCGTCGGTGGAGGCGGTGGAGAGGGAGGCGTCGGGGTCTCTGAGATCGGCGGCGAGTCGCGCGGAGGCGGCGACTTCGCGAGCGAGAGAGCGGAGCGCGCGAGCGTCGCTGGCGAAGAGCGGCTTGTCGGCGTCCAAACGATCGAGCGCGCGCTTGGATAAATCTTCGGCGAGACGCCGTTGACGCTTTTCTTTGGAGGTTTGGAGCGCTTCCTCGGATTCGGTCGTCGGTCGGGAGTCTCGCGCCCAGAGCGCGAGGGACGCGGCGATCATGCCGTCATTGTCCTTCTCCATGGCTTCGGCGACGAAATCAGCCGTCTCTCGAAGTCTTTCCGCGGCGTTCGCCTGCGAGGAGGACGCCGCGTGCGTTTGACCGAGGCCAGAACGTACGGCGACGGTGTAGTCGGCCAATCCCTCGACGTTGGGGGCGGCGTCGCCCTCGAGGACGTACCCGTGCGTCTCCGCCGCCTCCGTCAACGCCTTGGCCGCGAGCTGCACGGAGGCTGCTTTTCCTCGTCCCTCGCGTTTACCTCTCGTGCTGAACGTCACGGCTATGATTCCACCGTCCACGATGGTATGTCTGGAAAAAACGTCGAACAACTGCTGCGTGCGACCGTCGATCGAGCCGCAGTGGTCGAGATAAATGGCGTGCAACTGCGTCTCTCGAGGATCTCTCGCCGCTAAGAAGGCTTCCACTTTCGTCGCCACGCCGTTCACGCCGACATCTTTGCGCAGAGAGTGTACGACGTGAGTGTACAGATTAGGCACCCAAATGGACGTCTTCGGAACGCCCTTTTCCATCAAAACCTTACTCGTTCTCCCGTCGGCGGCGTCTAAAACCAACGCCATCGCCGTCTCCGGTTCGACGCCAATCAACTCACACGACGTCGCCACAGCATCAGCGACCGCCGCGTTCGTGAGTGCCTTATCCTCGCTCGTCGCGTTCACCACCGCCGGGTCTTCGTACGGATCGGGCGCCCATCTGCACAGAAACGTCCCCTTCGTCTGCGCCTTTAAATACTCGCTCTCCACGAAGAGCATCTCCTTGATCATTTTCGCCTGACCGCGACGACGTTCGAGCGCGTTTGCGCTCACCGCGGCGACAACCAGGGTGACGAGCAGCATGACGTCTAAAGTGGCGTTCACGCTCGACACGTTGGTGATGGAAAACGCCTTCAACGCGAGCGCCACCGCCACCACTCTCCGAGGCGCCTCCACCGCCGCCGTGGCGAATTCCGCACACACCTCGGACGCGTACGTCCTCGCCGCCTTGATGCGCGCGAATGCTCTGTGCGCGCCGCGATTCCGCATCGCTCTCGCAAACAGCGCCTTACGAGTTCTCTCATCCGGCGTTTTCGTCGCGTACGGACTCAGCGTGTACGGTAAAAACGCCGCCATCATCCCCAACCGAAACGAGCACAAACACTCGTACGCGAAGGACGCCAACGCCGCGCACGCCGGCGCCACGATGAGCGTCAACACCACCCCATCCGCGATCGATTCAAACAGATTCGGCAAAGTCGGTGTCAACGCCACCCGAAACAACGCCTGCGCCGCGCCCAAAACTCCAAACCACAGCGCCGAAAACCGACTCGCCCGTCCCACGACGCTTCGCCACACCTCCCCCTCTCGATAAAACAATGGTTCGAGTCTCCCGTCCGTCGCGTCCACGGATTCGCTCGATCGCGCGCGCTCGCTCGCGGTTTGCGACGTGAGCAGCGCGCTCGCCGTCGATCGCGCGACGATGGTTCGCGCGCGACGCGACGCGAGGAGGACGAGACGACGTCCAGGGACATTCACGCCAGCGGCGTAATCATTCCCTCCGTGCGACGACGCGTGCGGTCGACGACGCGCGTAGACGCGCGCGCGCGATCGAACCGAGCGCTTACAATCATCGCGCGGGCGCGCGAGCGATGGTGCGCGCGCGACACCGACGCGAGCGCCCATGGTGCGCGCGCCGCGGTCTGCGCGATACAATAAAAAAAGACGCCAGTCATCGGCGTCGCATGGCGACCGCGTCGACCGCGCGCGTCGCCGCGACGCGCGACGTCTCGCGCGCGACGACGTCACGCGAGTCATCGTCCGCGTCGCGACGGTCGAGGACGACGTCTCGCGCGACGACGCGCGCGACGAGTGTGAGATACGATGGGTCACGCGTATCCGCGTCTGGATGTGCGCGCGCGCGCGCGCGCGGCGCCGCGACGCGCGTCGAGACGACGACGGCATCGTCGTTGTGTGTTCATCATCTCCACGGACGACGACGACGACGACGACGACGCGATGGTGCCGTCGCGTGCGCGCTCGACGCGGCGACGTTGAGCGCCGACGTGCGCGCGGCGGTGCTCGACGGTCACTCCGCGTGGTGGGCGGTCGCCTCGCCGCTCTTCGCTCTGAGCGTGGGGCCGTATCTGTTATTCCTAAAGCGTCTGAACGACGCCGAGAGCGCGACGGGAGAGATGCGACGGGCGTTCGCCACGCTGTTGTTATTCGTGCTCGTGTCGATTCCGGCCGAGGCGTACACGAAGAGCGCGTACGGGGAAGTGTTGAGCAACATCGACGCGCTGCACTTTTTGATTCAGAGCGCCATCAGTCTGACGAATTTAAGGATTTTACTCGCCTTTCGCGACGCGAACACGGAGCGAGAGGTGGAGGAGACGTCGACGTCGAATCGAGTCGTCGCGGGACGTCCCGGAAAAGTCGTCGAGGCGTTCGCCGGAGTGGGTTTATTAGCCACGGCGCTTTTACTCTCGCTCGATGAGCGATTATTGGTGGTGCCGGATGGGAGTCCCGCGGCGTTGTCGACGTCAGTGGAAGTGTTTAGGTCGTGGGCGGACGATTTCGAGAGCGCGACGAGCGCCTTTATAGGGTTACCAAATCCGCCGGAGCGCGCGCTGAGCGTGCCGACGTGGGGCGTGCACATTTTTAGTCTCGTCGAGTGGTTACTCGCCATGGGTTTGGTGTGGAATTACGCCGACGCCGAGCGTGGGAATCACAAAGGGTGGCGAACGCTGACGTGGGGGATGCTTCCGTTGCACGCGAGCGGTATATGCGCGTGTACGCAGCACTTTTTCGGCAATGCGGCGACGTTGGATTGGCTCGTCGCGGCGCAGGGCGCGTTTACGATGATGGGAAACATCGGCATGTGCGTGGCGGCGGGTGAGCTCGCGAGGGACGATGCGACGTCGACGTCGACATCGCGCGAGGTGGAGGCGGGGAAACTCGCGGTCGAGGGCGGTGTCATCGTGGACGAGGCGGAGAGTTCGTGGTGGGACTTTGACGTCGAAAATTTCGGCACCAAACTCTGGGCCGAGGATGACGACGGTGTTTTCATCATCAAGGTGGCGCTCCTCTCCTTGGCCGTCGCCTCGGGCGTGCGCGGCATGAGTTTATCTCTGTCGCCCGCGTTCGATCCGACCGACGGCGCGTGGCATGAGTACACGAACGTCGCGGCGTTCGCCATGGTGGCGCTTCCGTTGACGCTCAACGTGGAAAAGTGGAAGAATCGCGAACGAGTCGTGTTGGCGAGGAACGCGCTGAGCGCCGTGTACGCGTCCGTGGTGGAGGAGACGAGTGTGCGAACGAGCGACGAGTCGACGAAGAGAACGGAGAGAGCGACGACCGTTGCGCGCGAAGATGATTAATTATTAGACGTTAGAGACGACGCCGTCGTTGTGTACAGTACATTTTATATTTCATCCTCGCTAAAATCCACGTCATCCAGCGGCGGATAGTCCCCGCACGACACGTTCTTCGGCCGTTGCAAAGAACCGTAGCCATCGTTACACTCGAAGAGCTTTTGACCCTTCACCGTGCCGTTATTCATCCCCACCGGTTCGTCAAACTCGACGCCGATCCAAAATCCCGCCGGCAGTCCCTCAATTCGACCTATAAACCTCACCACACCGCGTTTTTGCCCCGGATTCACCTCACACCGCGCGCCCACCGTCATCTTCGCCGCATCATCCGCCCCGGTCTCGTCGTTCACCTCCTCCGGCGCCGCGTACGTCTCTCCTCGAATCTCCGCCATGTGTCTCTCCAGCGTCCACGTCGGATCCTTCGCCAACTGTTCTTGTTTCCATTTTCTATACGTTCCCTCCCGTCGCTCGTAATCCTCGTCCGACATGACGTACTTCTTTACCTTACTCACGTCCTCCAACCACCCATTCGCCGATAACGAATTCGGATCGTCATCCACGACGTAAATCTCCAACCCGTCCCGCGTCGCCCCGTAGTACCCGAGCGGTTTCGTCTCGTCCCGCATCACCGCCTGCACGCGTCCCTCCTCGTCTCGCAACACCAGCGTCATCGCCGACGCGTTCGTCCCACAGTGCGTCATCAATTTCGCCTTGACGCTCGCGATCGAGGCGTGCGGATCGAATCGAATCTCTAAAAAACTCGCGCGCAGATTACTGTGCGACACCTTGACGCGAATCATCGCGCCCATCGGGCGATGGTGATGATTCGACGATTTGGACCCATCCGCGCCCGTGACGTACGCGCGGAGCGCCGCGAGATCGCTCGACATCGCGTCCGTCCGCGCGTCGCGTCGCCTCCACGCGTCGTCGTCTGATGATCGATGATTGACGAAAGATGAATGACGACGAACGACGACGACGAGTCAACGCGCCGTCCCATCCGAATGTCCGAATATTCCACGTGTCCGAATTTTAGCGTCACCCACCGATTATCCACGCGCGATCGGGGATTGGTTTCTCGCATCGAGGGCATCGAAACACCCATGAAGCGTTCAAAACGGTCGCGGGTCGTGTATCCGTGACCGCGACACACGTAGTACGTAGTGTGGGTCTCTACACGCCTATGTGTCGTGCCCGTGGATGTGTTCGAGGAGCACCCACACCACACCATCCGTCGTCTCGAGGTTTCCTCGCGGCGGCGACAGACGACGACGGGGCGCGCGACGACGGGACGACGGCGCGCGCGATGGGGCCTCGCGCGATCAAGACGACGCGAGGACGCGCGAGCGGTGGGTCGAGCGCGAAATCGCCCAAGTCGCCGGTGATCACGCCGCGCACGGCGCGGGCGAATCGAGTGAAGAGTCGAGAGGCGAAAAAGGCGCCGCCGCCGCCGGTGGATGATGACGACGAGGACGACGAGGACGACGAGGAGGAGGAGGACGAGGACGACGAGGAGGAGGAGGAGGAGGAGGACGAGGACGACGACGACGACGAGGACGACGACGAGGACGAGTCGGAGTCGGCGTCGGAAGAGAGTGAAGAGGATGAGGCGCCGGCGAAGAAGGGGCGACGCGGATTCAGCGATGAAAACGCGAAGTGGTTAAAGCCTGCGTCCAAGAAACGCGCCGAGGAAGATGACGAGGATGACGACGAGGAGGAGTCTTCGTCGGGAGATGACGACGAGGACGAGGAGGGATCGTCTTCGGAGGATGAGGAGGATGAGTTTGCGGGTTTGGACGGCGCGGACGACGACGAAGACGAAGACGAGGAGGACGAAGAATCGTCGGGTTCAGAGGACGACGAGGGGTCTTCGGAGGACGAAGAATCGTCGAGCGAAGAGGAGGAGTTGCTTCCCATCGAACGCAAGGCGTTGAAAGAGGACGCGAGACGAGCCAAGGAACAGGAAGACGCTCGCGCGGAACAACTGGAGACAAACATTCAAGACGACGACGTGTACCAGCTTCCGGGTTCGGATGAAGAGGAGGACGACGGTATTCCGGACTTGAGCGCGATTCAGATGCGCATTCAGGAAATCGTGCGCGTCTTGAAGGACTTTAAGAATAGAAGAGAGAGTGGGAAGAGCCGAAACGATTACATCGAACGTCTCACGACGGATTTGGCCACGTATTACGGGTACAATAGTTTTTTGATTCGGTACTTTTTGGATACATTTAGCGTGGATGAGACCATGGAACTGCTCGAAGCGAACGAGCAACAGCGTCCGGTGACGATCAGAACGAACACTCTCAAAGTTCGTCGTCGTGAACTCGCGGAGAGTTTGATCAACCGCGGCGTCAACCTGGATCCCGTGGGAAAATGGAGCAAGGTCGGCTTGATCGTGTACGATTCCCGCGTCCCCATCGGGGCGACGCCGGAATACATGGCGGGTCAGTACATCTTACAGTCTGCGTCCTCGTTCCTTCCGTGCATGGCGCTCGCGCCTCAAGAGGGTGAGCGCGTGCTCGACATGGCCGCGGCGCCGGGCGGTAAAACCACCTACCTCGCCGCGCTCATGCGAAACACGGGTATGATTTTTGCGAACGAGTACCAAAAGAAGAGATTGAATTCGCTCGTCGCGAATTTGCAGCGTTTGGGATGCACCAACTCCACGGTGTGCAACTACGATGGACGGGCGCTTCCGAAAGTCATCGGTCACGTCGACCGAGTGTTGCTCGACGCGCCGTGTTCGGGTACGGGCGTCATCGCCAAGGATAGCTCTGTCAAGACGGGTAAAAGCGCGGAAGACATCGCCAAGTGCGCGCACCTTCAAAAAGAACTCCTTGTTGCCGCCATCGATTGCTGCGACGCGAATAGCAAGACTGGAGGCTACGTCGTCTACTCGACGTGCTCCATCGCCGTCGAGGAAAACGAGGCGGTGGTCGATTACATATTGCGCAAGCGAGACGTAAAGATCGTCTCCACCGGGTTAGAGTTCGGTCGCAAGGGGTTCACGAGCTATAGAGGCAAGAACTTCCACCCCTCGGTGGAGTTGTCGCGACGATTCTACCCGCACGTGCACAACATGGATGGTTTTTTCGTGTGCAAGCTCAAAAAGCTCAGCAACCGCACCGTGCCGACGAGCAACGACGCCTTTGACGAAGCGCGCGCCGCGCTCGAGAGCGGTTACTTTGACGTCGGTGAAGACGCGCGCGTAGACGACGCGAACGCCGACGCCGCGGACGAGATGAAGGAGGAACAAGCGCAAAAGAAGAAGCGCAAACGCGTCCCGAGCTACGTCAAGGAGGCGCTCGCCGAGCACGAGGCGGCGGCGCGCGAGGACAAGCCCGCCGCGAAGAAGAGCAAAGACAAAAAGGACAAAGAAAAGAAGAAGAAATCTTCTTCTAAAAAGTGATTCACTTTATTACAGAAACAAACCTAGAGAGCTAATGTGTGTTGTTGGCTTACCCGTAGACGACGAGAACCGTTCTCCCCGCGCTCGCCAACTGTCGCCTTGCCTTCGCCTTCGCCCTCACCCTCGACCCCCCACCTCGCGCTCCTTCCCCTCGCGATCGCTCGCGCGCGCTCTCGCCCGAATTATTTCCGCCTCGCGCGCCCCACCTCGATCGTTCGACGCCGAGTCCACGACGTGCAGGTGCGCGCGCACCACCACCGCCTCCGGCGCCTCACCGTCCCCATCGCGGTGCACCGCCGACGGCGTCGTCGTCGGCGTCGTCGTCGCGCGCGTCGAGTCTCTGTGCATGAGTTTCAATCGAACCTTGATCGGCGTCGACGGCGACGTCATCAGCATCGCCGTCCCACCCGCGCGCGGTCCGGACGCGTCGGCGGCGGCGGCGGCGGCGGCGCGCGTCGAACTCCGGCGCCGCGGAGGACACCGGCGACCGACCGATGGGGACCGTCGGGTGGGGACTCCGTGGTGAGTCGTGACCGGTGTAACGGTTGGACGTGTCGAATGAAGGGTCGGGACTGGAGAAAGAGTCCCTCGTGGGGAGTGAATATTCCCCGGCACCGAGCGGCGGGCGCGAATGGGACGGGAGAGCGAGACGCGGCGCGCGCGACGGTGATCATGTGGTCGGCGTCGTTGGCGTGGAAACACCTGTGGGGATCGTCGGAGGAGTTCATGCAGCGAATCGGACCGAGATACGTCGTCAATACGTATCGCATCGCGTGCGGGTTGGTGTCCCTGGCGAATGCGCGCAAGGGGAAGCATTCGATGCAGTTTGAGTTGTCGGCGGTGCAATTCGTGGCGGTGGTGCTGACGCTCGCGCCGTGGCGGTATGGCTTGTACGCGTGGTCGGCGGGGTTGCAGTCGTTCGCGCTCGGGTTGGCGTTTTTTGCGAATAATTGCTCCATCGGGCCGCAGGCGCTCTTTTGCACGCTGACGAACGAGCTCGCGCACATGGCGTGGACTGCGCACGGGGGGAAATGGCCGATGAACGCGATGACGATGTACGAGTTTCAGATACGATGCATGTTCGCGGGCGCCGTCATCGGTGGCATGGACGCGTATCGTCGGTGTAAGCTTTGGTACACGGAATTGATGCGGGCGCAAGACGTCGCCGAGGTGAAAAACGCGCGCGCCCTCCAGGAGAAGAGGAAAGAGAAACAGGCGAAGAAGAGCGAGTAAAAGAAAGTTGATATAATAATAATAATAATAATTCATGTCAATCGAGGGTGGTCTACTACATCGTCGAGTCAATCAATCAATCAATCACTTGTCGCTCTCGCTCACGAGCGACTGCGCGCTGTTGCGTCTTTTAATGCTCGCCGTCTCGGCGAGGCCGCGCAAAAAGTCTTCGTTGCGCTTGCTACCGCTTCCACTCACGAGCGCGGTGAAGCTTCCGATCTTGCTCTTCAATAACTCGTGTGGTTCGCCGTACTCGACGAGTTTACCCTTGTCTAAGAAGGCCACCTTGTCGCTGTCCATAATCGTGTTGAGACGGTGCGCGATGGTGAGCGTCGTGCACTCGCTAAACGCCTCGCGCACAGTCTTTTGAATCAACGCGTCGCTATCCATGTCCACGGACGCCGTCGCCTCGTCCATCATGAGCACGCGACTTTGACGCAACAGCGCGCGACCCATGCAGAGAAGTTGTCTCTGACCGAGCGAAAAGTTGGCGCCGTTGTCGATCACCTCCGTGTCGAGACGCTTGGCGCTCTTCTCCATCGTGGACCGCAAGCCCACCTTGTCGAGCACTTCCCAGACTGCGTCGTCTCGATGTTCATCGAACGGATCTAAGTTGCTACGAATCGTGCCGGCGAACATGAAAGGATCTTGCGGAATCATCGCCATATTCGATCGCAAGTCTCTCAGGCCGATCGTTCTGATGTCGACGCCGTCGAGTCGCACCGTCCCCGTGGCGGGTTCGACGATGCGGAACAACGCGACAAACATGGATGATTTCCCGCTTCCCGTGCGACCGCACACGCCGACCTTCTCTCCCGGGTTCACCGTGAATGTGATATTCTTCAACACGAGAGGAAGTCCGGGACGGTAACGCAGGCTGAGGTCATCGATCTCGAGCTTGCCCTTGGTCGGCCAATCCGCCGGAAGACCGAGGGCGACGCTCGGCTCGGTGTCGTGCGGGCTCTCGAGGTCCTTGTCTAAATACTCCACCACGCGCTCGACGGCGTTCATCTTCGTCTCTAACTCGCTCGCCATGTTCGTACCGTGTTCCATGTACTTGGTGACGTCTAACGCGTACACGAGAGTCAAGCCGGCCAAACCGGCGCTCACGTTGCCCTGGATGACCAAAAACGTGGCGCAAGAGACTATGACGCTTCCGATGAGGCGCAAACGAATCGCGAGCCAGAGAGCCGCGAGACGCTGCGTGACGAAGGCGTCAGCGTTCTTCTCCATCAAACGGTATGCCATCTTGGTGAAGAAGCCACCGACTCGGAAGGCTCGAATGGTTTCCACGCCGCTCACCGCCTCGCCCAAACCGCTGTAAATGGGAGAGCGAGTGATGGATTCGATGCGCTGCAATTCACGGCACGCCGGAATGTAAAATCGTTGAATCATGACGTACACGATGATGATGGGTAAGAGCGCCACGGTGAACCATTTTGTCGCCACGCACACGATCACGAGGGTGGTGATGATGTTCGAGATGCACCCGAGGAACTGCACGACGATACCCGGTAAAACAATGTCGATGGTTTCGGTGTCGCGGCTGAAACGGTTGATGATTCTACCGCTCGGCGTGGTGTCGAAAAAGCTCATGGGCATCTTCAAAACTCTCGTCAACAGGTTTTCATGCATCCACCTGCACGCGCGGCAGAGGAAAAAGTAAAGCGTGAGGCTTCTCACGAAGATGAAGACGCCGTTGACGACGAAAATTCCAAAGTACATGAGAAGATACTCGTTGCTCGTCCATCCGAATCTGTTTGTCGCCCACCAGGTGAGCCAGTAGTCGAGGAACGCCTTGGTGCCGTACTCGCACCCGAAGAAGAAGATGACAAACAAAAAGTTCCACTGCGTGCCCGACGCTTGGAAAAGCTTGAGGTAGATACGCGCGCCGACGTTTCCAAAGGCGCGCTCTTCCTCCTTGCTCGCATCGTTATCTTTGCCAGCCGGTTTAATGGTGGGAGAAATCTTCAAGGCGACGTCGCTCTTCTTCTTCGACGTCTCTTCCGAGGCGTCTTCTCTGTCGATGCCGTGTGTTTTCATGAGCTTGCAGAACGCGCCCTTCTTTGCCATGAGAGACGTGTACGTGCCGATTTCCTGCATCTTGCCGTCTCCCAACACAATCACTTGGTCCGCCTTGGGCAAGTATTGGAGCGCGTTCGTGACGAGAATCACCGTCTTCTTCTTGAGTTCGCCCGTGATGACTTGCTCAAAGATGGCTGAGCCGACGTGATTGTCCAACGCGCTGAGCGGATCGTCAAAGATGTAGACGTCGCTTTCGGCGTAGAGAGCGCGAGCGATGGCGACGCGCTGCTTTTGACCACCTGAAAGCGTGACACCTCGTTCACCGATGATGGTTTGATCACCCGCCGGGAGAATGTCCAAATCTGCCACGAGTTGAGCCAATTGCAGCGTCTTTTCGTATCTCGCTTCGTCGCACTCCTGCCCGAACAGAATGTTTTCCTTGACCGTGGCGTTCAAGATCCAAGCTTGTTGCGCGCAGTACGACACCGTACCGCTCACCTTCACGTCACCGTTGGAGCACGTGATGAACTTGTTAAGCGCGGAGACGAGAGTGGATTTACCAGAGCCCACCGGACCGACCACCATAGTGAGCGAACCGGGTTTAACTTCGAAATCGACGTCGGAAAGTTCGAACGGCTTTTGCTCCGCGATGCTCACGTTGACGACGGACTCATTGACGACGATGTCATCCTCTTTCTTTTCCTCCTGTACTTCCTTCTTGGGCGGCGCCTTCTTGTTCGGTCGTCGACCGGGCGGACCCGGGGGCGCGGCTTCCTCGGGAGCCTTCGGAAGCGTCGGCCAACCGAATGTCGCCTGCGAACAACGAATGGTACCCGGCTCGGAGGCATCGACTTCGTATTCCTTCGCTTCATCGGCATCCAAAAACGAAGCCAAACGTTGAATCGCGTTCAGCGCGTTGAGGAGCGTGTTGAGCAAGAAGGGCACGAGCACGAGTGGGAATCGCAACATGTTGAAGAGCGCGAGCGCCGTGTACGCTTTGCTGGTGACGATGGCGTTCCCGGCGAGAGAATACGTGCCAAGAGAGCACACAGCGATGAAGACGGGCGTACTGAAGAGGGCGACGCCGAAAAGCGCGCCGACTTTTTGTGACTTCCACACCAATCCCACCTCGCGGTTTCGAATCTCTCGGACTCGCTGCGCGAACGTATTTTCCCACGCGTAATACTTGATGACGCGCATGCCGTTGATGACTTCGCTCAACACGTTGATGCGCTCATCGGCGCACTTCGTCAACCCGCGTCTGATCTTGAACAGCGTCATGGCGACGACGAACGTGAACGGAGCCGCGACGACGATGCACGCGAAACCGATAAAGGCGCTCCACTCGAGAACGTCGTACAAGAGCACGAAGGAGGCGACGATGAAAATCGGCGCCGCCCACAGGTTGTGAATCATGGCGAACAGTTCTTGCAATTTGTTGACGTCGTTGGACATCAACGTCACGATGCGACCGGTTGACTCCGCCTGTAATCCCTTGGGCGAGAGTCGAAGCACCTTGCGGTACAGGGCGCACATCAGACTGTTGCGAACGGAGATGCCCACTTTTTGCAGAGCGAATTCGGCGTGCGCCGTGCAAAAGTTTTGTAAAATGGACGCGGCAGCCAATAAGATGGCGTACTCGTACATGGTGCTCTTCGCCACGCACCCGGCCGCTTCCGGGGTGACACCGACCATCTTCGCAAACTTGGCGCATTCTATGCCGCCGACGATTTCTCTCAAGAGCAACGGCCCCGCGAACAAAGACGCCTGCGCGATACCGAAGAGCGCGCCCGTCCACACGAAGGTGACTTTGTGTCGCACGAGAAGCGATCGAACGAGGTTCGGTTGCGGCTTGGTCTTCTCTTTCGCCCAATCTTCTTCAAAGTTATCCGTGAGCTGCGCCGTCGTCGAAAAAATGTGTATCCCCGTCGTCAGTCGTCCGTCTCTCCGTTCCCTCGCGCTCGCGTCGCGCCGTCGATAGAGTCGCGTCATCGCGATACACGGCGCCGCCGAAAAAATGTTTTCTTCACCACCGTCACCATCACCATCGCGCGCGCATCACTCGCGTCTCGCGATCGATCGATCAATCGAATCGCGCGCACCCTCTGACTGTCCAACGCGTCCAGATGACACAGGTCCGTCGGTTCCAACCGTCGCACCGTCCCCTCCGCGATGAGCGGACCGACGTGCGCGAAGAACAATCGCTTCAACGCATTCGTCGCGCGCCAATCCACCGGCGGCACCGGCATCGGTTTCCCCTCCTCGACGTCCGCGCCCATCTCTCCTCGTCCGGGACCGCCGCCGTCGACGTCACGTCGAGACTCGAACGCGCGTCGGTCGTCGTCTCACGCCCGTCGTCCTCACGCGTTCGAGTGTCGACCGATGCGACCGATGTGCACGAACGACAGTTCTCACCGAGCCCCTCCCTCGTCCTCGCGGTTCGTTCCTTCGTTCCTTCGTCCGTCGACGTCCCTCCACGCGCGCGTCCGTCTCACGACGACGCGACGCGACGACGACGATTTCGCGGGCGACCGACCGAGCGATCGATCGATGGCGGGGTGCATCGGACTCGATCGATGGCATCGATCGATCGATCGCGGGGTGGGTCGATCGATCGATGCCATCGATCGATCGCGACGACGGACGGCGGGTCGTTCGTGCGCGGGGGCCTAGGGTTCGGACACCGCCCTTCACGTGACGCGTCGAGCGTTCGTTCATTGTGATTGAGTACGCGCATGTTTCTAAAGTACGTAAAGTATGAAGGATCGATCGCGTGGTCGGGTGTCCTTACGCTCTCTCCCTGTACGATTCGGACATATGGTATGTATCCGCGTCATTTCCTTAGGATGGGTGGTACTTTATGCGTACTCCGAAACCCCCGCGCGCGCGCGCGCGCGGGGTCGCGACCGCGCGGGGATGCGCGCGCGCGCGCGGGGATGGGGACGATCGGGCGGCGCCGTAGAGCGAGTCGTGCGGACGAACGCGGACCCGCATCGAGAGACTCGCATCGAGACACTCGTGCGGTCGTAGACCACGACCGGTTCGTGGGTGCGTTCGCGCGCGCGCGACGGCCATGGCGTCGGCGTCGAGCGCGTTATCCTCACCCGCGCTCACGCGCGTGGGCGTCTCGCGGGTCGGCGAGCGCGCGATCGGGGGGCGACGAGGGGCGGTGCGTCGACCGAGCGTCGCGGGGGGGGCGGTGAGGATGACGCGAGTCGTGAGCGCGGTGGTGATGTCGTCGTCGCGAGCGGGGCGGGTGAGCGCGCGCGGCGTCGCGACGACGACGCGAGGACGCGCGCCGAGGACGACGACGACGACGCGGGCGGCGGACGGTGCGGTGGCGCCGACGGCGCCGACGGCGACGAACTTTAAAAAGTTTACGGAAGTGTTCGCCAACCTTTTTCCGATTTGGACAATCTTGGCCGCCGTCGTCGGCGTGGCGAGACCGGAGACGTTTAGTTTCATGACGAGCGGCGCGTACACGGGGTGCTTGGCGCTCTTGATGTTCTCCATGGGGATCACGCTCACGATTGATGATTTCAAGCGCGTGTTCGCCAAGCCGGGCGTCATCGGACTCGGTTTCTTCGCGTGCTACGCGCTCATGCCGGCGTTGGCCTTCGTCATCGGGAACGCCTTGGGTTTGAGCGGGCCGCTCCTCGCGGGGTTGATTCTCGTCGGTTCCATCAACGGTGGACAAGCGAGTAACCTGTGCGCGTACATCGCCAGAGGTGACGTCGCGTTGTCCGTGCTCATGACGACCGCCACCACGGTGGGTTGCATCTTCATGACGCCTCTGATTTGCAAGTTGGCGCTCGGCGCCGTCGTCGACGTCGACGCCGCGGGCATGGCCATCTCCACCATCCAAGTCGTGCTCGTTCCCGTCGTCCTCGGTCTCACGCTCAACAAGTTTACGCCGAAATTCTGCCGAAAGGTTGAGCCCATCTCTCCCGTCGTCGGCGTCACGTCCACCATCATCCTCGTCGGCGGCGCCGTCGCCAACTGCGCCGCGGGCATCGTCGGCGCCGGTTTCGCGCTTCAAGCCGCCGCCTTTTTGCTTCATCTCATCGGTGGTCTCGCCGGTTACTGGATCATGCGCGCGTTCAAGTACGGCGAGACGACGTGCAGAACGGTGGCGATTGAAACGGCGATGAAGTCGAGCGCGTTTGGTTTCTTGCTCGCGTCTCTCCACTTCCCCGAGTACCTCGTGCGCGTTCCCTCCGCCGTCTCCGTCGTCTGGATGGCGGTGCTCGGCAGCACCATGGCGGTGATCTGGCGATTCATTCCTGTTCCCGAAGAGTAGAGGCGTCGCATCGCCGCGTCTGAAGACGAAAGAAACGCTCTGGGCGCGTGTAGTTTTGCAATCGGGATTGGGGTCATCCATCAAATTAATAAGACGATCAATCCCTTCGCAGTTTACTCCGTCTCGCGTCGCGTCCCGTCGCCGAAGACGCGTCGCGGCTAAAAATAATCGATCGACGTCCACATGTGCTGCAGTTTCAAGATTCGTCGATGGTGCGGTTGCTCATAGTCGTCGGCGTTGCACTCGTTGAGACGCGCGAGCGCCTTAAATCGCTCGCCTCCCCTGTCGCCTCTCGACGCGTCAAAGTTTTTACACGCCTTGTACTCGTTGTAGAAATCTTCCAGGTGATCGAGAGTCGAATTCACGCGGCGAAGCTTGATTCGACGCTCCGCTTCGGGCTCGCGCGCGACGGCAGCGGCGTTCGACGCGTCGTCTCGTTCATCTTCGACTTCGGCTTCTTCGCGGCGGGGGGTGGACGTCGTGGTCGGCGCCTCGGCGGTCGCGTTCGTTTTATACGCGACGTAAAAATTGTTCTCGTCCTCGAGAGGTGACGACACCGAGCGCTTTTCCTGGTCTCGCCGCGCGTCCTCGCTCGCCGAGTCTTCGTCGCCGTTCGCGTCGTCGTCGTCGTTCGCGTCGTCGGTTTTCGTCTCGGCGAGAGCGACTGGCGGAGTCGGCTTGACGCTCCTCGGAAGTTCGTTCGTCAGAGCCCCCCGCACGAACCCTTTCGTCCGTGTTTTCTTCGACTTCATCACCGTGTATTCGCGCCACGCGTTCTGCATCGCGATGACTTGCGTTTGAAAAGGTTCGCACAGTTTGTCGGCTCGCTTATCCGCGACGGCGCTGAGCGTCATGTACCTCGATGTGCCCGTTTCACCGCGCGCGCGCCTAAAGTCGCCGTGCTCTGCAAAATCTCGCAAAAAGTCTCGTAAATGCATCGCCTGCATGTCCGTTAACATCGTCTTTTTCTTCGCCGTCCACTCCTTTTGGGCGTTCGAGTACGTCTTGATCATATCGGCGTACGCGCCGACGAGACCGGCGGCGCGCGCCGCCGTAGTCTTCTTCTTCGCCAGCGCCGCGAGGGCGACGCGACGCTTGCTCTCGCTCGGACCTCTCGACGATTCAAAATCGCCCGACTTTTCAAACTCTCGCGCGAAATCTTCGAGATGACGCAGCGCACTCGCCTTGGCGTCGTCTCTCTGTTTCTGTTGCCAGTCGCGTCTCGCCGTCTTGAACGTCGCCAAGAGCTCTTCCCGGGACGCATTCAAATCGCTCTTCTCCGTCGTTTCGCACGTCGCTATGCCGTCAAATCTCGGCGTCCCGCGCTCCCCCCGCGCGCGCTCGAAATCACCGTGTTCTTTCCACTCCTCGACGAACGCCTCCATGTGTTCAAACGCTCGACGCAACACCGCCTCGCGGCGCCTCTCTGGAAATTCCATCCACGCGCGTCGCAACCGCGCATCCATCTCTCTGTGTTCCTCGCGCATCTCCCCGTACCCCTCCACCGAGCGTTCCACCCACGCTCGCAGCGTCTCGTACCGCGTCGTGCCCACGTCCCCTCGCGCGTCTAGAAAGTTGGACGCGTCGCTTCTCAACGCCGCGTCGAACGCCTCCAAGCCCGCCGTCGCGCTCGCCGATGGTCCTTTCGTCTTCCCCACCGCCTCCTCCTCCGACGCGTCTCGAGACGACGTCGACGCATCCGTCGTCCACGAGTCTCGCTCCACGCTCGTCGTCGTTCCGCGCGTCACGTTCGCACACGCGCGCAAAAACGCGCCGAGTGTCGACGACGGCCACGTCTGTGGTGGGCACTGCGGTGGACGATGACGACGATGATCTGCGTCGGCAACGCGCGTCGCGGGCGCGTCGTCGTCCGAGGAAGTGGAGACGACATCGAACGCGTCGTCGTCCGACATGGTGCGCCGACGCGCGCGCGACGTCGCGCGCGTGTGACGATGAACGGTGACGACGCGCATTACTTTATGATTTTTTGATTTTTTCATTTCGAGCGCCGCCGCCGCCGCGCGACGGGCGTTCTAACTAACTCTACGACCGAGGAGGACGCCTTCTGTGCCTGGGTGGAGGGGCGATCACCGACATGGCGCGAACGAGACCGTCGAGCTTTTTCATCTTGTACGCCGCGCCCCACGCCGCGACGCACAGGAGGATGGACCAGAGCGGCGCGCCGCACGCTCGAGGAAGCGCGAACCATCCGGCGACGAGCGCGACGGCGGCGAAGACGAGCATTTTCACCATCCTGAGCGCTTTAAGCGCAGTCGTGCCGACGGCGGCCACCAGTACGCACGCGAACACGGTCGCGTGCACTCGATAGACGTGCACGACGAGCGTCACGAGTGGATTGAGAAATCGGGGCACCGCGAACCACGTCCCGAGACACCCGAGGTAATGGGCGCCGTCCCGAACGCGCGCGATGGAGGCGACGAGGAGATCCGCCACGGTGAAGGCTTCGGCGCGAAGTCGAACGGCGCGAAGGAATCCACCGTTCGAGCACGCCCACGCGCGCGTCGCTCGAACCGGGAGAAACTTTTCGGCGAGCGATTTCTGCGCGTGTGCGCTTCGCAGGCAGACGTCGTGAAACGTTTCGGGCGTGGGGTTGAGCGTCGCGAGCGCTACGGCGGCGAGCGCGAGGGCGAGCGCCGTTATCGCTCGGGCTCGGTCGACGTCGTCGAGCGCTCGCGCCGCGCGCGCGCGCGCGGCGCGAAACTTTTCCGAAACGGTCGTCATGCGCGCCGCGCGTCCCGCACTGCGGTATTCGCGCGGGAAGGTGTCGAGCGCGGCGGCGGGGCGTATGGTACAGCGATGTACGTTTTACATACGGTGTGTCTATGTTTACTTTTGTTTTTCTCGTCGGTGTGTCTCACGCGATGCGCGAGGCGAGCTCGGCCCACGGGTCTTCGGCGGACCGCGTCGGCGGCGGTCCGGCGAGCGCGGCGAGCGGCGGCGCGGGGAAACCGTCGTCGTCGTCGTCGTCGTCGTTGTCGTCGTTCGCCGTCGACGGTTTCCGCGGCGCGGTCTTGAGAGATTCCACGTTTTCGGACGTCATCAACGCCTCGATCTCGTCGTCTGGATCTACGTCGTCCGTCGCGGCGTCGTCTTCGTCCTCGTCGTCCGACTCCGCCTCGGGACAGAGCAACAAGTACTGTCGATCGTCTTCGTCTTCGCCCGCGAAAAAGCTTTCGTACATCGTGAATCCGTCCAAATCAAACACATCGTTCTCGGCGTACCTCTCGGACTTGACCAATCCCTCGTACCCGTGCTCGCGATAAATTTTAAACCTGTCGGAATCCTTGAGGACGTGAAACGCCACGCCGAGTCGCTGGAGCTTGCGACACGCCGACATCGCCTTCGTGCACCCACTATCCGTCTTGGACTCGTACGTCGATTTCGCATCTCCGAGATCCGCCAAAGACTCCACGACGACGCGCGAACCTTCGACCAGTTCTGGAACCGCGTCCGCGTCGTTTCGAGCGCCGCCGCCGCCGCCGTCTCGCGCCGGCGTCTCGAAACACGTCACACACGCGTCTATCATCACATCATCCGTCGCCGATCTCGCCCGAACCCATCGCTTAAACTGTAACACGCACCCACACGCTCGACACAACCCGCTCGGCGTCGACGTCGCGTTATCGGGATGCCATTTGATGGCTTCGCGATGGTACGCCGCGCGCGCTCTCCCCGCGGGATTCGAGTTGTCCTTTGAAATCTTAAGTTCGGCGTGCACGTCGAACGGGGCGTCTCGCAAATCCACGTACCCAACCATCTCTCGCGCCCTCGCCTTCTCCTCCTCCTCCTCCTCCGCGTCTGTCACCCTCTCGCCGTCCCAGTCGTCGACGCGACGCGCTTTTCGTCGCCTCCCCGCCGTCTCCTCGTCCTCCTCGTCCTCGTCCTCGTTCGCTCGTCGCGTCAGCACCACCGCTCGCGTCCCGTTCTCGAGATCAACGCTCTTCGCGCGCACGTTTCTCCGCCTCGATTCCTCGTGCAGCGCCCGTCGCGCGTCCACGCTCAGCGCGTTCCCGTCGTAATCGCTCGTCAAGACGTGTTCGCACGAATCCGCATCATCCACGAACGCGCCGACGTGATGCGCCGCCCACTGTCTCAAAATCTGCGGTAACGCGGGCGCGCGTCCGTTCGTTCGCGCCGCGTCGGTCGCGTCGACGTCGGCGTCGTCGTCGCGCATGGACGCCGTCGTCGAGTGACGCGTGGAATCGAACGAATGCATTCATGCGCGCGCGAGACGGACGGACGGCAGACATCGACGCGCGCCTCGTCCGGCGACGCCGCGCCGGACTCGTCGCGACATGGCGCACGACGATCTCGTCGACGATTCCGGCGCGCCGAACGTGTTCGCGAACGATGGATACGACGAACCCGGTCCCGAGAGCGACGAGGCGCTCACGCACGCGCTGCCGGCGGCGTCGACGTCGGACGTCGACGCGATGACGCTCGTCGCGCGTTCGCACGCGTCGACGGCGGTGGATGGAGACGCGCCGTATAACGTGCACGTCGGGGTGAATCACGACGGTGGCGTCGTGGCGGTGGCGACGACGTCGGGACGGGTGCGCGTGTACGAGAGGCGCGGGGACGACGGCGGGTTGGAGACGACGACGGCGAGAGACATCGTGTTGGGGTGCGTCGTCAACGAGTGTGAGTTTGGACCGAGAGATGATCCGTTTTCCATCGTGTGCGCGTGTGGGGACGGGACGGTGCGCGTGTACGACGCGAGGAGTCGGGATTCGCGCGCCGTCGCGAGTTTTCGCGCGCCGGCGGGCGAACGGGACGTGAGCAGCGCGTCTCTGGGCGGAGGCGGAACGCGGTCGATGATCGCGGCCGCGGTCGGTCCGCACGTGGTGTTTTATGACAGAAGACGCGAGGGTTCGAACGCGTCGCACGCGGACATGTTTCAAGACGCACACTCCGAGGCGGTGACGCGCGCGCGGTTTCATCCCGAGAGACGGAGCGAATTGTACACGTCGAGCGTCGACGGACTCATGTGCGCGTTTGATTGCGCGAACGCCCCCGTGAGCGATGAAGACGCGCTCATCGCCATCATGTCCGCCGACGACGCGGTGAACACGATCGGTTTTTGTCGCACCGGCGCGAGCGGCGACGAGCGAGACGCGGTCTGGTGCGCGACGGGCGTCGAGGAGGCGCACGTCTTCGTCGCGTCGAGCGAGAGGAAACGCGTCGGCGTTCACCTCGCCCACTTAAAAAACGCGCGCGAATTGGCGCGCGCGGCGACGATCAATTCTCCTCGCGCTTCTTCCACCGCCCCAGAGTTCATCGCCGGCGTCGATTACATCGTCGGCGTGCACGACGGCGTCGCCCCCGGCGAACTCTTTCTCAGCGCCGGCACCCAAGCCGGCGTTGTCGGCGTCTTCCCTCTCGTCCAGGGCCCTTCACACGCGCGAGGCACGGCGGATTTCATCACCCTCGGCCCTCCCGTCGCCGTCTTACGTCACGGCCATCGCGACATCGTTCGATGCGTCGCCTGGGACGCCAACGCGCGCGCCTCCGAACCCGCCCGCGTCCCCCTCACGTGCGGCGAGGACGCCCTCGTGTGCGCGTGGACCCCCGGCGCGACGCGCGCGCCCCCGCCCCAAGTCGATCGAGGCCGTCCACCCGGTCGTCGACACGCGCCGTATTGACTCGTATGATGTCGTATCACGCATCCCATTCCATTGACATTCCGCGCCCGCCTCTTTCTCTCTCTCCGTCGTTCGGGAGGGGAACGGACGTTTCGTATCGTCGTCGATCGTCACACGGAGTCTCTCTCGCACGAGGCGCGCGTTTCGGAGGTTGGCGCTCGCGGGGAGGCGAGACGAGACGAGACCGATCGTCGTCGTCGTCGTCGTCGTCGTCGTCGTGCGTCGTCGTCGTCGTCGCGTCGTCGTCGTGGTGGGAACGATGCCGGTGCCGGTGCCGTGGCGAGCGACGACGCGGCGGGGCGACGCGGAGGAGACATCGACGTCTGGACGCGACGCGCGCGAGGAGACTCTGGTGGAGGATTTAGTGCCTCTCGAACACTTTTCGCGCGTGATTCGAGGACGCGCGCGCGAGACGGGGCGCGAGACGTGCGCGTTGGGCGCGCGGGGGGTCAAGGGAAAGGGAACGGCGCGCGAGGAAGACGCGCGCGAGTGGTCGATGACGCGACGACGACGCGCGCGGACGAGAGATGCGTTGGGAAGGGACGTGCGTTTGAAAGGCGCGAATCGCGCGCGGGACGATGTGGTGGCGATGTGTGGGACGTTTGACGCGCTCCGTCTCGCGGGGACGTCGTCGTCGTCGGCGGCGGCGAAGAGCGTCGCGTCGACGACGGCGACGGATCCGCTCGCGGCGCGGTATCTGAGCGTGCCCTTGGGACGCACGGACGTGGACGTCGTCGTGCGTCGATGGGGGTTCCGCACGCTGCGAGATTTAGGAACGGCGCTCGCGATGGAGCGTCAGGTGTTCGGCGCGCGCGACGAGGCGGAACGTGCGCGGACGCGACGCGAGACGGCGGCGGGTCCACGGGACGACGCGACGAAAAGTGTGGAAGACGTCGTGCGCTCGATGACGAGCGCGCTTCGCGCGATGCGAGCGGTGTCTCGCGCGCGACGATTTCCTCTCGCCGCACCGCGGGGAACTCCCGCGCGGGCGCGCGCGGCGCGCGCGGCGCTCAAGGAAGATGCGCGACGCGTCGACGAGACGGCGCGACGCGTGGGGTGGAAAATCAACGATTACAGACGACGAAAGCAAATGGACGGGCGAATTCTTACGGACGCACCGCGCGAGAGCGATGCGCGCGAGAGAGAAGCGCGCGAGGTGAAGGCGACGCCGGGTGACGCGCCGAGCCGGGCGCTCAAACGCGCGGCGTCGAACGCGACGACGTCGGCGTCGAAAAGAGCGCGTCACGACGCACGAAAACCGCTCGTGTTAAAACTTAGAGAACCGAAGATTTCAATCTTGGGATCCAGATTCCTGAGCGACGCTTTCGGACGCGACATCACCAACGCGACGAGTGAAAAAACTCGCGACGCGGTGCGGAGCGTGTCCAAGGCGGCGGCCGGCGTGATTCGACGCAATTTATTCGGTCGCGTCCACCGCATGGATCCGGCGACTTCGACGCCTCGCGACGACGTCATCCTTCGTCCTTTCCCAAAGTTGCCGCGTTAGCGCGGTGAATGATAAATTGAAATCGAAATGACAAATGGAATGAGAATTTCTACTTCGGGTACTGCCACGGGCTAAAAGTCTTCGGCACATCCGTCGGTTTCTTTTCATCGTACTCGCCGTTGAATTCCCAAACGTCCGTGCCGACATCCTTTTCGAGCTCGTGAAGATCGGCGTGCTCAGCCTTCTTGAACCATCTGGGTGTCCACGTGTCACCCTTTTCCTTTCGCACTCTCCGCTCGGCTCGCTGCTGTTCTTCGAGCTGCGTCTTCAGAGACGTCGCGTTCGAGTCTGCGTTATCGAGCGCGACGCGATCGGGACGCAATCGAGAATCGGACGCCAGTAATCCGTACTCTGGCGCGCTCGACATCTCGTTCATCGCGATCGTGTAATGCGGGAAGCCGTACTTGTTCGCGGGCTGGGGCCACGCGTCCACCTCCCAAAGCTTGACGCTATCGCTCTCATCGACGCGAGTGTAGCTCAAATCTCTGTTCCAGTGCCCGGACACCTTCAACGCGACCGTTCCATCGGGGCGCTTGATGTCACCTGAGCACGCGTAACGCGAATAGCTCATGATGCCGCACGCCTTGAAGTCGAGTTCGGCGATGGCGCCCGAGGTGAGGTTCAGCACCTTCATCTCCCCAAACGTATCGATCCAGATGCGACCGATGATGAGGTTGTTCACGCGAGAAGACGGAGGAACAATGTTAAAGGTCTCTCCAGTCTTGTGCAGGGTGATGCGCGTGCGACCGACAGGGAACACGTCTACCCAGTTGCCCATGAATTTCGTCGTGACGGCGCTGGTGATGTCGTACGTGAAACTCTTCGTCTTCACGTGGCCAGCGCCGATGGGCGGGTGATGACTAACTTGTTCTGCTACGTACGTCGAGCCGTCGTTCATTTTCAACTCGAACGTCTCGCCCAAGATGGGATTGAAAGGCTTCTTCGCTCTCTCCATGGTGGAATACACGGCGACGGCGAACGCCGTCACCTTGGCGAGTCTGACGTCCGGATCCTCCTCTTCGTTCGCCTCCTCGAGCAACCGCTGATACTGCATGATTTCCGCCATCTTCTGCAGCGTCGACACCGGCTCCATCAAAAACGTGGGCAGAGAAAACATGGACATGATGTCGCTTCCGAGCATATCCTTGAGTTGTCCCCACATCGCCTTGCGGTCGTCCACGGCTTCGTCTTCGGTGTGTTCGCCCGCGTGCGCATCCTCACCCCCCTCCGTCACCTCGAGCTCATCGTACCCGGCCAAATAATTCAATCCATCCCCCACGGCCCCTCCCACCGCGTTCACCAGATCGCTCCCCCACGTTCCCACCCGACTGATCCAGCTCCGGTGTCCCGGCGCCGCCGCGCCGCTCGCCGCGCTCCCGCTCTCGCCCTCGTTCGCGCCTTTCGGCGGAAGAGACGCACCGACATCCTTCGCGAACGTCTCCATCTTCACACCGACCCCTCACTCTCTCTCGCCTCTCGTCGTCGCCTCCTCGTCGACACCCGTGACGACGACGCGGACGCTGACACCGTGGAACAGGGTTCCACCACCCACCGTTCACCGTTCACTCCCGTTCACGCGCGGTCGTCGTCCCGTCCAACGATCCGCGCCGTGGAGTCCCGCGCGCGCGCGTCCGCGCGACGCACTCGCGCGACGCACTCGCGCGCCTCTCGATCGACGACGACGACGACGACGGGCGCGTCGGGCACGATCGGTCGTGCGGTCGAGACTCGAGCACGAGTCAGGACTCAAGACTCAAGACTCGAGACTCGATCGATCTCCGACCGAGGGTCACGCCCGACTCGTTGTCCAGTCTCGACTCGTTCGAGATTGATCGATCGATCGACCCAACGAACGACGCGCCGTGTAGTGTCCGCGCGTCCGATTTTTTAGTAAAAACGGGAGAGAGGAGACACACGCGGACGCGACGATGGATCGGGCGGGTGACGGTGTCGGGTCGTCGTCGGTCGGTGTGGGACGTCACGCGCGCGCGCGAGAGGTTCGTTCGCGAGTGCGAGTGCGAGTGCGAGGAGTGCGAGGAGTGCGAGGAGTGCGAGGAGTGCGAGGAGTGCGATGTCGATGACGACGATGACGACGACGACGACGATGATGTTGTCCAGCCGTGGCGCGCACCGCGGCGATCGCGTCGTCTCCCGACGACGAGGCGGGGCGACGACGCGACCGGCGTCGGCGCGACGATCGTCGGTGATGGTGACGAAGAGCGAATACTCGGTCGCGGTGCTCGGCGCCGCGGGTGGGATCGGGCAATCGCTGTCGCTCCTCTTGAAGATGAATCCTCTCATCTCCGACTTGCGCCTGTACGACTTGCAAGGGACGCCGGGCGTGGCGGCTGATTTGTCGCACACGAACACGACGTGTCAAGTGCGAGGTTTCGCCGGCGCCGAACAGTTGGAGGATGCGCTCAGAGGCGCGGATTTGGTCATCATTCCGGCGGGCGTGCCGCGCAAGCCGGGCATGACGCGCGACGACTTGTTCGCCATCAACGCCGGCATCGTGCGCGATTTGTGCGAGGCGTGCACCAGAGCGTGCCCGAACGCGCTGTTGAACATCATCTCTAACCCGGTTAACTCGACGGTGCCGATCGCGAGCGAAGTGTTCAAGAAGGCTGGATGCTACGATCCGAAGAAGATTTTCGGCGTCACGACGCTCGACATTGTTCGATCCAACACCTTCGTCGCCGAGGCGAAGGATTTGGACATCAACGACGTCGACGTCCCCGTCATCGGTGGTCACGCCGGCATCACCATTTTACCGCTCTTGAGCCAAACGTACCCGAAATGCGATTTCACCCCGGAGGAGCTCGAAAAGCTCACCGTGCGCATCCAAAACGCGGGCACCGAAGTCGTCGAAGCCAAGGCTGGCGCCGCTTCGGCGACGCTCTCCATGGCGTACGCCGCCGCGCGCATGGCCGAGGCGTGCTTGCGCGGTTTGAGCGGTGAACCGGACGTGTACGAATGCTCGTACGTCGCGTCCGACGTCACCGACCTTCCGTACTTTGCGACCAAGGTTCGACTCGGTCCGTCCGGCGCCGAGGAGGTGATGCCCATCGGCGACATCACCGAGTACGAGTCCGAGTGGTTGGCGAAGCTCAAGGTCGAGCTCAAGGGCAGCATCGACAAGGGCATCAACTTTGTCAACTAACTTTATGTCTCGATCATCGAAGCGACGCTCTCTCGTCGACGCTCTCTCGTCGTCGACGTTTCGCTCGCTCGAATCCCGCTCGCGTAACTTCTTACATCCATCCCATCGTCGATTACGCTCAGTCCGCTCGTCTCGACCGCGCGGCTGACTGACTGATGAATGATTGTAACACACACTTCACCTAACTGCGTTTTCTATACACAAAACGTCGCTTCTGATCGATATTAAAAATCATCTACTTTCCATCCTCGCCCAACCACTTCAAGTTACCGACGAGCAAGACGTTGCTCGGCAAGTCTCCCGCGCACGGCGACAAATACGTAAACTTCTTCTGCATCATGTCCACCTCGGTGACGTAGATGAAACCGGCGACGTTCGACGTCAACAAATCACCCTGTGTCTTCCCGTGACTCACCGCCAAGACGGAGTGTAACAGAGACGTGGAGGGAACCACGGGGGCGACGCGCATGGGATCCGTCGACGGCGCCTGCCCGATGGGCAACGCCGACGTGGGCGCTCTCGGCCCACCGCCGATGCGGTACAAACTGATTTGAGAAAAATACGCCGTTTGCGACGCGGGCGCGAGCTCGCCCGTGGGTCCGTAAAAGTATTCCTTGAACATTCGGTCGCGAGACGCTCGTCTGTACTCGGGCGTGCGCTCGACGACGCCGCCAGACTTTTGTAATCGAAACACCTGACAGTCCGTGCCGTTCAACTTTTGTTGGAGCTGTCCGAACAAGCGCTCCTGGCCGATTACGAACACGTGGTCTATCCCCAGCGCTTCTCGCGCGTGAAGCAACAGTTCCAAGCCCACGCCGTCGATCCAACCCATCGTGTTCACGACGCATCCCGCCGCTCTGGCGTCTTCGTTCGCCTTGCTGCGCTCATCCAACATCGTCCCCAATCTCGTCACGATGTGTTTGTAATAATCTGGATTATTCACCGTCAAATCACCGTAAAAGTACGCCAGAGGCATCTCCAACGGAATGCCTTCCTCCACGTCAATCTGCGCGTCGATGGGCGCGGCGCAAATCGTCCCCGGAACCGTCACCGCGCCTTGTCCTAAATCTAAATCCACGTACAACGGCGCGTGCCCCACGCGCGCGGCGTAATTACACAAAATTGCGCACACCGTGCTCTTTCCCACATCCGTCGGTCCGACGCACATCACTCTCGGCCCTTCTCTCGTTTCGTCCTTTGCCGCCTCCAGTCGCTTGGCGTGGAGCACCGAGTGCGCGTTCGCGTACGACACCATGGGCGTCTCACCGGCCACGTACGCGATCTCCACCTCCCCGGTCACCTCCACCGTCGCGCCGTGGTACGTGAACACGGCCAATTTCCGTCCCTTTCCGCACGCGACGCTCTGATGTTTCGCGATTTCGGCGCCAAAGATTTCCGCCGCGCCCTCCAAAAGTTTGACGCGCGCCTCCCCGTCTCGCGCCGTCTCCACGCGAAGCTCCTGCTCCGCCTCGAGGACGAACGTCTGCGTCGTCGCGTCCGCGTCCGCCATCGCGTCGGTCGGTCGGTCGGTCGGTCGGTCGGTCGAGGAAGACGTCGTCGAGTGACGTCCCACGATTGACGTTTTTCCCCGCATTCAGGGTCGCGATTCCAACATGCGCGTGCCGACGACGACGCTTCGACGTATTCCGCTCGGAAACGCGCGGGACGTGCTCGTCACCGATGTGTGTCTGGGAACGATGACGTGGGGCGTGCAAAACACCGAGGCGGAGGCGCACGCGCAGCTCGATTACGCCATCAAGGAGCGAGGCGTCAACTTCATCGACACGGCGGAGATGTACCCTGTGCCGTCGGCGGATCCGCGATGGAAACCGGGAACGACGGAGGAAATCATCGGAAATTGGTTGGAGAAGAACGCCGAGCTGCGGAGCGAGCTCGTCATCGCCACGAAAGTGAGTGGGTACCAGGCGAAGAGCGAGACGGTGGGGAACAGGACCGTCCCGCCGAGCGCTCCGGCGCCGGCGCGGTTGGATAAGAAGAGCGTGCGCGCGGCGTGCGACGCGAGTTTGCGACGATTAAAGACGTCGTACATCGATCTGTATCAAGTGCACTGGCCGGATAGGTATCTTCCGATCGGTGCGTTCACGGGTTCGACCGAGTACGTGGCGAGCAAAGAGCGCTCGGGCTCGGTGCCGATTAAAGAAACCGTCGAGGCGCTGGGAGAGCTCATCGCGGAGGGCAAGATTAAAAACTACGGTCTGTCCAACGAGAGCACGTTTGGGGTGTGCGAATTCGTGCGCGCGGCGGATGAACTCGGGGTGAAACGACCGGTGTCCATTCAAAACTCATTCTGTCTGTTGCATAGACAGTTTGACACCGAGGTGGCCGAGGCGTGCGCGAAATCGAATTACGACATTCTCCTCCTCCCGTGGACGCCGTTGGCGGGCGGGGCGTTATCCGGTAAGTATCTCGACGGCGCTCGTCCGGAGGGCGCGCGCATGACCGTCTTCAAACACTTTCACCAGCGCTACCTCAACGAGAATTGCATGAAGGCGACGGCGCAGTACAAGAAAATCGCCGACGACGCGGGACTCAGTCTCACCACGATGGCGCTCAACTGGTGCAAATCGCGATCGTTTCCGACGTCCACCATCATCGGTGCCACGACGCTCGAACAACTGAAAGAAAACATCGACGCCTTCGAGCCCACCGTCACGCTGAGCAAGGAGACGCTCAAGGCTATCGACGCCGTGCACGCGCAGTGCCGAGATCCATGCATCGCGCCGTGAAGCGCGCCGTGACGCCGTATTGATCAATAACGATAAAAAGGAATGCATTTATGCGCATCACCCGATCTTCATCGCATCTGCACGGCTCCCACGAAGCGCGCGTCAGACGTCGCGAATGAAAGCGCGAATGGTACGAAACGCATGAATGAATGAATGAGTGCAGATTGCGCAACTGCAGCGTCAGTGCGCCGCGCGCAGCGCGCTCGAACCGACGCGATGTCGGTCGAAGGCGCCATCTCGCGTTCGAGTCGCGCGTCCGCGCGTCGATCCGGGCGGCGCGTCGCGCGCACGAGGACGGTGCGCGAGTCGAACGTGCCGCGCGTCGTCTCGTTGGTCGCGCGCCTCGCGTGTCTCTTCGTCGCGGCGTCGGCGTCGGGATCGAGCGCGGGCGTCGCGCGATGGACGATGGACGATGATAATTTCGCGTCGCTGTCTTCATGGCTCGTGAGGTTTAAATTCGACGTGCCCGCGCAGTCGTTTCGAGTGCCGTACGCGGGAATCGACGTCGACTTGAGCGCGATTACGTGCGACGACGCGACGGTCGGGTCGATGTCGAGCGACACGACGGCGACGGGGAGCAAGGGTGGTGGGAACGCGATAGAGGATGAACTGCGAGCGTCGGTGTCGGACGTACGGTTCGAGTGCGTCTTGGCGTGGGGGGTGACAGATAGATTGGGGAACAGAGCGATTGGAGACGCGACGGCGACCGTGTCGAAAGCGAGCGCGCGCGCGTCTTTCACGCTGGACGTGAACGACGAGATGCGTCCACCGTTACCGCGCGAGATACGGGTGAAAGAGTGCGAGGCGCAGGTGTCCGTGACGGAATTGACGTTCACGGGAGGGAAGTTTGCGACGGTGTTGAACGCCGCGTCTCCCGCCATTCGGTTGGAGCTCGGCCGAACGCTGGGCGCGCTGACGTGTTCGTCGATGACGAGCGGGCTGAAAAAATTTAGCGGCACGGACACGGATCAGCAATGGGAGGAGGGGCAACTCGCGCGCTTGGAGCGCGTGATGCAGAGCGCGTTCGAGGAGGCGCGACCGGTTCCGTTTCCGTCGTACAACTCAACCGCGGGCGTCGCGAATCTGAGCTCGAGTCCGCTCGTGGCGTGGTGCGAATACATGGTGGGTGCGTACATCGGGGCGCAGGGACCGAGGTCCGTCAGCGCTTTTGCGCGCTGGATCGAGAATCAAAACGAACAAAACGACGAGTACAACGCGCGCGTGGTTCGAGTGCCTCCCGTGTGGTTGTTCGATTCGGCGACGCGATTACCGAAGGTGAGTCTGAGTCTTCCAGAGTCAGCGCTTCGCGAAGTCGCGTCAACGATTGAAGGTGCGTCTTTCGTCGTGTACGATATGAAAGTGTTGGGTTTAGAGACGGCGAAGACGCTCAAGGGTCCGACGGTGCGGCGTTCGGGAATGGCGGGAAACGTCAGCGGAGTCGACACGCAGCTCGATTTCACGATCGGTTGGGAACGCGTGCTCTTCAACGTGTCCGGGATTTTAGACATATTGCCAACCAACGTGCAGCTCGATCCCTGGATAGAGTCACTCGTCGTGAGTTTCGAATCGAGAGATCCGACGTTTGTCGTCACCGTCGGCTTGGCGATCGACGAGTCCGAGCTGGAAGAATTGCGAGGCACTCGCCAAACGAATCTGGCGTGCGTCGCTCGCACGATCGAGAACGCGCGCGTCGTCCAAGTGCGTTGGAGTGGTAACCCCGGATCGATCATCGTCAATCCGTGGCGTCCCGATCGCGCCGCGAACGCCAGCGACGACAGACTCGAAGCGAGTCTCGACAAGTTGATCACGGAGACGTCGCTGTTGCTCACAGAAAATCTCGACGAGGCGGTGCGACTGGCGATTTCTTACCAAGTCGGCTCGAACGTGAGGGACTGGCTCGACGAGGAACTTCAGCGACACCTCGTTCGCGTGCGTTCGGGCGCGTGTCCTAGAAGCACGACGGCGACTCGCACCGCGTCTGGGTTGGTGAGATTACTTTCGGTCGTTTTCCTCTACGCCGCGGCGATAAGCTTTGGAATGTTTGTCACCGTCCTGTTCGGTTATTTTACCGTGGTGGTCGCCCTGGGCAAGTTTGGTAGACGATGCTACGACGTCGCGCTCGGACATTTGATGATGATTCATCAGCAACGAGACGACGCGCGGCGCGCGAATCACGCCGGGAGAGGGTTGTTCGGCGACGAGGACGACGAAGATGACGAAGATTACGATCCGGAAGAGGACGCGCTCGCGTACTCGACGCCGCGATCGTCGTCGACGAAGAGAAATTACACCAGAGCGTCCTTCCACTCTGGTCGGCGGAGATCGCTACAGACGGAGGAAGACGACACGAGTATGATCACGGAGAGTCTTCTCGGTGAGGCCGAGATTGATGACGACGGAAACATCGACATCGACGAAGAATCTCTGGTGCGACGAAGCGTCGCGCTGTGCGATTCAGACGTGATTCCGAAGAGTGTGAAATTCGGCATGCCCGTCCTTTACGCGATGACGTGCATGCTCTTCTTGTCGTCCAATCTGAGTGTCGGAGCCGCGGTGCAAGTGCGCCTGTTTAAACGAGAACTCGCGCCGAGCGATGCGGGCGATGTTGACATTCTACTGCCGGAAGTGTTTACGTTTTCACTCTTGGACACCGTGTCGAACATGTGGCGCGCGGGCGTGTACGCGCTCTCGGCGCTCATTCTCATCTTTTCTGGAATTTGGCCGTACGTGAAAATTGTCGCCATGTGGTCTGCGTGGTCGACGTCATGGGTGAATCCGGACGATCGTCGACGACTTCTCGAACGCGTCGACGCTGCGGGAAAATGGTCGCTGATTGACGTGTTCGTGATGATGTTGTTTATGGTTTTATTTCATTTTCAAGTCGCGACGTCGTCGGGCGGTCTCGGCGCGCTCACCGTATCCGTGCGACCGCGCGTGGGCTTTTTCATCTTTGTCCTCGCGACGTTTGTGTCCATGATTCTCGGGCACGTCACGCGGGCGTACGGCGACACAGACCGCGAGAACCAACGTCGGGGCGACGAGGACGAGCGCGACGAGACGCTCGACGGTCGAAACGAAGACGAAAGCGCGGACGACGGCGAGAGCGATCGAGCCATCGTCCTGTGGAAGGCTGCCTGGTCGGAAGATTCGACCAGGGCGTGGATCGTGGGATGTGGGACGTGCGCCGTACTCGCGGGCACGATGGCGTCTTTAATTTTCGCGTTCAACGCGATTTGCATCCAGTTCACCATGCTCGGCATCGCCGGCGCGGCGTTGGGCCCGGAGGCGTCCACGCGTTCCATGTCGCTGCGTTCCGTCATTTTCGAAGTGCGTCACGCGTCGCCTGATTTATCGGCGTTCCTCTCCAGATTGAACGAGTGGATTTTGTTGACGTTGTCGTTCCTCGCGCCGCTGTTACGTCTGTGCGCCATGGTTGCGCTTTGGACGTTGCCGTTGCGACGCACGCAACGCGGCATCCTATGGAGAGTGAAAGGCATTCTCGACGCGTGGAGCGCGCTCGATGTCATGTTGTTTTCGTTTCTCGCCGCCATTTTCCAGATTCGTCGATTTCTCGCCTTTATGCTGGGGGGCAACTGCGACGCGTTGAATAAAACGCTCCAGCAATTCGTCACGGGTCCGCTTCAGCGCGGACACGATTTGTGTTTCGACGTGCACTCTTCGCTCGGCACTGGATGTTGGCTCCTCGCGACGTGCACGTTGGGAGCATCGCTCGCGTCGTTCGTCGTCGAAAAAGCGCGTCGATTGGAAAACGGCGTTGCGAAACGAACACCTTCCCTCCTGACGTGAAAACTAAAACATGTCTAATTCTATTCTACGAAGACGACACCTGTAGTTGTACCAATGCATGTTTGTATTTGATGACGTACTGTACGCACCGCTGACAAAGATCTCGCTCACTCCAGCTCGACCTCGTGTGCGACGGCGATCCCGACGAGCTTGACGCGTTTGCCGTCTTCGCTCGTGACTTGCATGCGCACGTCGCACGTTTGCGTCCCGTTAAAATCGAGCTCGCGCGGACCGCTCGAGAAATCAACACCGTCGAGCGTGACGGGAATGTCCGCGCTCACGGTGATGGACACTTGTCTGTCCCACTGCGTGTCGACCCAACGCTCGCACGCGCAACCGTTCTCGCACGAAACATTGAACGCGCCGTGTCCGTCCCATGAGTGCAGAGCCGTGACGCGCACGATGACACCGGAGACGCGCCCGTTTGGCTTTCCCAACGACGCGCGCACGACGACGTACGCACCCTCCTTTGTCGACACGTAACCCGGTTTGTGAGCCGTTCGACCGCGCTCCTCGCGCTCGATGTACTCCCAGCCTTCTGACTCCTCCACGATCGGCGGCCAATTGAAGAAACCCGCCGTTTGTTCAGTCTGAATGATGTCTTCGGGACCTCCTCGCTCGAGCACTTCTTTACCCCACTCGTAGCACTTGCTCACGATGCGCACGCTCGCCGCCGTCAACATCGGCGGAAATTGTTTAGCGTCGGCGGCGCGCGCCACGGCGACGGGGGCGTGGTTGGACCAAAACATGGAAGACGTGTACCTGGACGCGTCCGGGTCTCGAGCATCTGGTACGAATGTCGACGGCGCGTACGAAGCGACGGGCCGCGCGTCGTTCATTTTGAACGCCTCACGCGTCGCGTCGATGGCCATTCGAAACGCGTTTAAAAAGAAACTCCCGACAATTGCCGTGGCGTTCACGCCTCTTGGATGCACGCCGTCGTGCGTCCAATCGCTCATTGCGATGGGAGCCGTCGCGTCTTGCGTCGTGTCGCGCATCGCTTCAAACATGCCGGCGGCCAAATCCAATGTGGGTATGCCGTAGTGCTCTCCGAGCTTGAGATATGCGTCCGTCTGAGGCGTTGCGCCCAGGTAAGCGCGCCGTATGTCGCCTGCCATCTCCTCCACAGGCGGTACCGACGAGTCGCGAATAATCTTTGTTCTCGGCACTGAGCGACACACCTGACGAATGATTGCGTAATCGCCGTTCGCTTTGGTGTCGTTGACGGCGAACGGCGCGCACCAATTGGTCACGTGCACGAACATGAACGCGGGCATCTTTTGCTTCTGTTCGGCATTCTCTGACGATTGCGTCTCACGCGTGAGCTGACGCATGAGAGTCTCCACGTCGTGCATGAACGCTTCGCCGGACGACTTCAACTGTCCCTCGTTGAAAAACTCTTGCGCGGGCGAAAACTCGAACACGAACAAATCGACGCCTTCGAATTTCGGCACCCACTTGTCTAAACACCGCGCGAAACCCTGCACGCCTCCTCCCGGATGTCCCACGTTTAACCACTCGTGCGTAGCGTTTGGTTCGCTCAGCGGTTCATACCCGAACGACGCGACGTCGGCGGGGTACTCTCGCTCCAACCACTCGATGGCCGGACGCATAAACTCCCCCGTCTGCGTCTGCCACGTCTCTCCCGATCCCCACAAGCCTGCGCCGCAGCACGTGTCCCGCTTCGCGTGCGCCTTGCACGTCGGTTGAAGCACGGCCGCCGTCTCAGTGCAGCCGCCGTGTATTCCGATGACTGACGTCCCGAGACCGACTATGGAGAGGCGCTCTCGCGCGTCGAGTTTACGCACGAGCGCGCGCCACCCGTCCGAGAGCGCGGTGATGGTGGTCGCGTTGAAGAGCAATTCGTCGACGATTCGCGTCCAACGCGTCGGAGACGAGGAAACATCCGCCGCGCTCTCTGTCTCCTCTCCAGCTTGTTCTTCCATTCGCGCTTCTTCGTCTCGCACAACTCGTTCATCCTCTTGTTCTTTTCTCTCGTCGTCGTCGTCGTCGTCGTCGTCGTCGTCCGAGACATCATCCTCGTCTTCGCCTCGCGACGCAGTCTCCGAACGCGCGGGCGCGTGAGGCACCTCTGATTCGATCGTCGCCATCGCACGCGCCCTCGACGCCCTCGACGCGTACGTCGTCGTCGTCGTCGTCGTCGTCGGCCGCATCAAGGACGTCGACGTCGCGACCACCACCATCACCGCGACGAGCGCCAACGCCATCGCCACCGCGACGCCGACGCGACCGCGCATCTCGCGCGCGCGTGTGCGCCTCCTCCGCCTTCTCCTCGACGTCGAGCGACGCGCGGGCGGTCGCGACGCGCGTCGCGGTGTCGCGTTCGCCCGCGCGCGCGCGCTGCGCAGAGACGCTGCACGACAGACGACGTCGCGCGATCGCCATGTCGACGACGACGCTCTCGCGAAGACCCACGCGATCGCGATGGCGTTCGTTGCGACGATTGACGGGCGTCGCCCTCGTCGTCGCCGCGAGCGCGTGGGTCGTCGCCTGGACGCGCGACGCGCGTTCGATGGGTGGCGGAACCGGAGCCGATGATGGTGATGACGATGGGAACGACGCGCGCGCTGTGGTCGAGGAGAGCGCGACGGACGCCGTCTCGGAAACGCGTGAGGTGCCGGTGTCGTCGTCGCCGCCGCCTCCGATGTCGTCGCCACCGCCGCCGCCTCCGGTGTCGCCGCTTTCGAGGGACGCGTTTCTGGAGGCGCGTCTCGTCGCCGAGGCGACGCCGACGGAGCTTTCAAACATGGATGAAACCGTCGTCGATTTGCGCCGATTTCGCGAACGGTTTCCGCCGAAGCGAGGAGAGAGCGTCGCGTGGACCACCTTCGGCTCGTTCGAGGTTCGCGACGCGGCGCGCAACTGGTTGTACACGAGTCTGAAAGCGGGCGCGCTCGAGGCCGGCGGGACGGTGGTGTTCGCGTTCGACGCTGGATTTCACGAGTGGTGCGAGGACGAAGCGAAAACGCTCGAGGAACGCGCGTCGGTGACGGTGACGTGCGTGGACGCGCGAAGCTCGCTGGCGGAGGGAAAGGAGAATATGAAATTGGGACTCGATAGTTTTAGAGAAAATCTAGACTCGTTCAACGTCTTGATGCGAGGAAAGACGAGGTGTTTGGAGACGTTGTTAAAAAGCGGCTACGGAGTCGCGATGAGCGACGTCGATGTGGCTTGGCTGAAGAGTCCACTCGAGTACTATCGCTCGGGACAACTGGCGAACGTAGACATCGCCGTGAGCTCGGACGCCATGTTTCACTTTGACGGAGAGGCGTTCGCACGCGCCGAACGCTCGGATCCTGGAAACGGGTTGCGCTACTGGCGCACGGCGAAAGATGATTTTGGACGTGATCAGCGTTACGACAAGGATCTAAACGTTGGCATACTCTATTTGCGTTGCACAAAAAATACGTTGGAGTTTATTCAAGATTGGGTGCGTTCGATGCGCGAGCGTCGCGATATCGATCAAGTGTCGTTCAATCATCTGGCTCGAACGAGACCAATCGGCGAGGCGGCTTCGTTTTGTGTGGAACCGGTGGCGGAGGAGTCAAAAACGTCGTGTACGTCGACACAGCTTCACGTGCACGATTACCTGCGAAATCGATCGTTGGCCGTCGAGACGGACGACGTCGAGGGATCGTGTCCACTGGACGCGTGCACGCGAGGCGTCTCCGACTCGGATTTGAGCCGCGGTGGAGACGCGGCGAACGAATATCTCAGAGGAGAACGTCCAATTTACCACTACGGAGGATTGAGCGGTAATGTACGTTTCGGCGTTCTTCCGACGCAACTGTTCGCAAACGGCATCACGTACTTTTCGTTTGGCGCGCGGCGGTCGCCCCGAGCGTTCGCGGTGCACAGCACCTACGTCTACTTTGGGTTCGCGGGAAAAATTTGGCGGTTTCGCGAGAGCGGTCTCGTCGAAAACGAATCTCAAACCGAATACTTGACGGAGAGCGGCGACGATAAACGCGTCCTCGTCGTTCGTTTCGACATTCCGGAGCGCGTCGAGCGAGACGTCCTCGACGCGAGATTTACACCACGCGGCGAGGTACCGTCCACGCACATTCGCGCGATGCGATGGCAAGTGAACCGAGTGCGAGACGCGTTCGCCATCGCGCGCGTCGAAAATCGAACGCTCATCATACCGCAATACTTGTGCGGGTGTCAGAGACATTTTCACCTCATGGATAATTGCACGTTGGGCGGCACGGCGCTCCCGTTCGCGTGTCCATTGGATCACATCATGGCTCCTGCGTTTTTCAATCAACGAAACTTGCCGGCTCGCGAGGCGTCGTACTTTCAAAATCGGTTGAAGACTGGATTATCGCCTTTTGCCGCAAAGGCGAAAAGAATCGTGGTGTGCGGCGGCGAGACGGACGATGAGGCGTGTGCGCGGCGAGAAGCGCCTCAACTGAAAGGTTTGTTGGCGAACACCACTGGTTATGTGCCCGTGGACACGCCGACGGACGAAACGTCAAACGCGATCGTCCTTCGGTCTCCATTCAAAGCGGTAGACGTGCGCGAGGCGTTCGCGAGCGTTCACCACGACCCGGTTGTCGTCGTCGACCACTTGGGCGCAGACCTCGACGAATTATCCACGTCTTACGACTTTTCGACGTTCGACGTCGATGCAGAAGACGCAAAGTTTCACGCCGACATGGAGGCTGTCATGCACACCGCGTGTTGTTTCGAGGGGGTCGGGACGAAAAAATACTGGGAAGCGTGACCGATGAAAGATTCATTCATTTATTCTCTTGTGTAATTTACTCGTATAAGTACAGCACTGCCCGACACCCCGATCGTGCCACCGGTCGTCGACGACCGCGCGCTTGCGGTCGAACCGTACTGCGTCATCGTCGTTGTGTCGATCGGCGTCACACGGCGTCACACGGCGTCGCCAGTCGCCTGCGTGACGGGCGCGTCGCACAGTGACGAGCCTGCAACTCTTCCAGTGTTCCGCGATCGGTGTGGACCTTGTCGCCAAGTATCGGGGCGCGACGTCGAGCGCGCGCGCGTCTGACGAGGCGACGACGAAAACGGTCCGAAACGTTTGGCGTTTTCCGTCC
>Ga0181568_10000137_pt1 | contig 58884 bp, 62 predicted proteins | sample 101ome_20_FD_133758 | JGI IMG/M metagenome (GOLD analysis project Ga0181568, IMG submission 133758) | Coastal salt marsh microbial communities from the Groves Creek Marsh, Skidaway Island, Georgia - 101404AT metaG (megahit assembly) | ecosystem: Environmental > Aquatic > Marine > Intertidal...
ATATAATTTTGATGACATGATCTACAGAAACTTTCATTACAATGAAAACATTTTATCTCTTTCCTTATATTTTTCGTATATTTATCTAAGCATATTTGACAGCTCATTATTAAAATTAAATTAATAACTATCTATTACATAATAAAAAATTATAATGCAATTAATTCAAATTTTATATATTAATAAATTTATATATAATTTTAATTGTAAAATCTAGGATCTAAATTTATAATAAAATTATTTTTATTATTTTCATAATAACTATAATGAATTACATCTTTTGTATCAAATTTTAAATTTAAATTGCTTAGATCTATCTCATTTTTCTCTTTTATTATGTTATTATTTATCTCATTTGTTATCCAATTATTATCTACTTCCATTTGATTACTTACAAAATCATTATCATCTATTTTATCAAAATTTAAAAACTTGTCAATATCAATAATAATATCTTCAAATGAATTAAATTTATGTATAGAATAATTATTTATTTCATTTAAAATAATATTTTTATGAATATCTATATCTTCTTTAAGATATTTTATATAATCTTGGTATATTTTTAGATCACTATTTAATTTATTATATAGATTGATATTGAGAATAGTATTATTAAATACTTGATTTAAATTATAATAATAAGCTAAATTTTCTTTATTCATTTTTAATAAATGGATTGTAAAAAAATAAACATATATTATATATTAAAATTTAAATTTAAATAAATTTCAAATTTTTTATTTTAGTTAAAATTAATCATACTTATTTGGATTTTCTAATTCATCTAATCTCCTATCAATTGGTTTTTGTCTTTCAGTATAATTATATAATAGAGTAGAAAGAGTATATAATATAGTTATCATTAATGGTATTAATACATAAACATTATTAGTGTATTTATATATTGCCATAAAGGCAATAATAGTTAATATAATAGACGATATTTTAAGTATTTTGAATAAATAATAATTTTTAATAACCCCTATTTGAGATGATGTGGGATCACCAAATTTAAAAATACGGAATTCATCAATATTATCATATACCTTTCCACATTTAATATTAAGTTTTGCAGGAGTAGCTTCATCTTGTAAATCATTTAAATATTTTGTAGCATTATAAACTTTTCCATTAATTCCAACATAACATTTTTCTTTTGTATTGAAATTATTAATTTCTTTTGTAGTGAATTTAGTTGAATCTTTTTTTTCTTTTTTGTCTATATTAGAGATAAATCTATTAGAATAAGAAGTCATATTTAATTAAATAATATATTTTTAATAATAATAATAATCAATAAAATTATCGAAGAGAAAAATTTTAATTAAATTAAAATTTATAAAAAAATGTAAAAAAATAAATTTTTTTTCTGTGAAAAAAATTTTAAAAAAGTGTAAAAAAGTAGAAATTTAAATTTAACTAATTTTTTTTATTTTAATAAATTTTTTGTTATTTTCTATCATTGATATATAAATTTATATAATTTATATAAAATTGTATATTTTTATTAAAAAAGTTATCAAACTTTTTATTAAAGATATAAATTTTAGTTAAATTTAAATTTACACAAAAATGTAAAAAAATATTTTTTTTTCTGTGAGAAAAAATTTTAAAAAAGTGTAAAAAAGTAGAAATTTAAATTTAACTAATTTTTTTTATTTTAATAAATTTTATGTTATATTTTTTATATTAAAAAAATTTAAAAATAAAATTATATATATTAAATAAAAGATGCAGATATTTGTAAAAACACTCACAGGGAAAACAATAACATTAGAAGTTGAAGCAAGCGATACAATAGATAATATTAAAGCAAAGATTCAGGATAAAGAGGGAATACCACCTGATCAACAACGTTTAATATTTGCGGGTAAACAATTAGAAGATGGAAGAACATTAAGTGACTATAATATTCAAAAAGAAAGTACTCTTCACTTAGTTTTAAGACTGCGTGGAGGAATTTAAATAAATAATTTAAAAATTTTTTATATACTATATAAGTATACAAAATATTTTATGACTTCTCCTAAATTATCTTCTAGTGCTCCTATTTTACCTAGAAGAGTTTTAACTAACGCTCCTAAATTAATTCCTTATGATCTTGGAACATTATATAAATCCAAAATACCTTTTCTTGATTTAGAAAATAAAATTTATAATTCACCTTTTAAATCTAAATAAAATTTTATATTAAAATTAAAAATTTGAAAATTTATTTTTATTATTCATATAAAAATATTATTACTATTTATATATAAAATGGAAAAATCATTTTACTTAAATTTGATTAATAAAAATAACAAAGTTTTTATAATTTCAAAAGATAATTGTCCATTGTGTGTAAAAGCAAAAGAATTATATGAAACAATAGATGTAGAATATCAAATATATAATTGTGAAGATACTACAAATGATAATAAAGAGAATATAATAGATTTTAAAGAAGAAATGAAACAACACACTGGAGGTAAAATGTTTCCATTTTGTTATATAAATAGTAAATATATAGGAGGTTATAAAGAATTAGAAAATTTATTAATTACCGGTAAGTTAAAAGAATTACTTAACGAAATCGGTATTGATTATGAAGAAGATTTCTAATTATATTTATACTTTCTATATTAAATTATTTTTATTATTAATATAAATTAAATGGTCTTTTTATTAAGATCAGGTATAAATATATTAAGATATCCAAAACTTGTACAAATGTCAATATCATTGGGGACGTCAAGTATATTTTTGTATAAATTTAGAAAATATACAGATAATAAAAAGTATTATAAAGATAATATAATGATTGATTTATATGATATGCATAGATTTAGTTAGATATGACAGATAAAATAAAGAATTCTCAAATTATTGCTGTATGTGGTTACAAAGGATCTGGTAAAGATACTATTGCTGAGTATTTATCAATACAATATGATTATGAACATATAAAAATATCAAATAAAGTAAAAGAGATAGTGAAGATATTGTTTAATATAACAGATGAGGATTATGATAATAAGAAAGAGGATATAAATGATACATGGGGAGTATCAATAAGACAGATGATGCAATTTATAGGTACAGATATGTTTCAGTATAAGATACAAGAGTTATTGCCAGATATAAATAGAAATTTTTGGATTAAAACACTATTAGAAAGTGAAATAAAGGATAGACTTTATTTTGATAATGACTATAAAGTTGTAATATCTGATTTAAGATTTATGCATGAATATATGAGTTTAATGGATTTAGATGCGAATGTAGTAATTATTAAAGTAGAAAATAATAATTTAATACAAGATGATAATCATATTTCAGAAAATGAATTTAATAATATTCCTTATGATTATGTAGTTAATAATTCATATAATATAGAAGATTTATATAATCAATTAGATAATATATTTGAAAATTAATTTATTAAAAATAAATAGTTCTAGTACCTTTTGTAAAATGTAAATTATTTAATTTAGATTTTGATAATTCATTTCTTTTTTTACGTGTAATAATTTTTTTATTACCTTTATCATCAATAACAACTTTAGTTATTAAATTTTTTGCATCTAATTTTTTCTTATTATTTTCTTTTTGACTATTAATCATATCATTTTCTATAATATTTTTGTTTAATTTTATATAATTATAAATATTATTCTCTATTATCCATTTAAAGAAATTTAATTGACCAATAGTGGTGTCAATAAAATTTTTCTTTTTGGTATTTTTGGTAGTAAAATTAATTTTAATATATTTATTTTTAATAAAATGGGGATTAAAATTAAGAAAAATTTTTTGTTTTCTTCTAAAAGGATCGAAAGCTTTTTTAGAGAAAGCTTTAAGATTTGATTTGTAACTATTATATATGCTAATATGTATAAGTTTTTTATTATTTTTAACTTCTATAGTAATATTATTTTTTTTACAGTAGTTGGTAACAAACCAATCAATTAGTCTTAAAGATATTTTTGGATATTGATTAGAATTTTTAAAGATATCATTATCTTTTTTATTAAGAATAATAAGAAGTAATTTAAGATTATTGATATTAGAATAAAATTTTTGTAAAGGTTCTAATAAAATTTCATTATTCATGTTTGATTATTAATATTATAAATCTTCTATTATTAAACTTTTAAATAATTAAAAAATAATACAAAAATAATACAAAAATAAGTAAAATTTTAATTTTAATATAATTAAAATTTTAGTAAAAATGAAATAAATATGATAGATTATTAAATATAAATAATTTATTCTAAAGGTCTGCGATTGAGATCAGGTCCAATAGTAGTTTGCATCCATGGTGATACTTGTACTTGAGGATTGGGAGGTTCAGAACGGATACCAACATTAGCATTTCTAAGAGAGTTGCCAACAGAGTTAACGCCAATTAAGTTACCAGCAGTAAGATAGTTAGCACCATCAACATCACCCTGACCAGCGGGATTGACTTGAGCAAATTTGGAATTAGCGGCATCTTTGGGGAGAAGATCATCAGCTGTAAGTCTATCACGGGGGAAGCATTGAGCTGGTTGTTGTTTAGCAGGTAAATCAACATTTCCTGGTTTTTCGTTATTTCCTGGTTCAGCACCAGTTACATCCTCTTGATAGAATGATTCTTCAACAGGAGCTACAGCTTTATTTTTTTCAGCATAGTTTTTAACTAGCATACCAAGAACAATAACAGCAGCTAAAACAAGGACACATTTTACAACAGCTTTTGTATTCATATTTTATTATATATTTATATAATAATTTTAGAAAAAAAAATTAATTAATTAATTTTATTTAATCTTTATATATTAAATTTTGATAATCATTTATTTTTGAAAATTTAAATTTATTTTTTATTTCTTCTAATATTTCTAATTGTTTATTTTTTTTTCTAATTAATTTTTCAATTTTTATATCTATATGATTTATTCTTTGATTAATTTGATTAATATAAGTATTTTGTAAATCTTCATAATCTGGTTCATAATCATCTATATAATCATCTTGTTCGATATTTTGTATAACATTATTATTTTCATTAATTTCTATACTAAATATTTTCCAAAGAATATTATTACAATCACATATATTTATCTCTATATCATAATTCTCATTTATATCTAATTGTTTTACTAATTCTGGTAAGTTTCTATTAATTATTAATTGATAATAATCAACATTATTTTTATAATAAAAACTAATAGGATTATTAATGATTTTGCTAATAGATGATAAAAATTTTTTGAGATTGTTATTAAGAATAATATTAAGAATAGTATAATCGTAATTATTGATATTAGATATATATGGTTTTTCTAGTAATTTAATATTATCAATTTTAAAATTAAAAAATTTTATATTTTCGGATGTTATATTTGTTGAATCTATATCTTTATAGTAGATTGCATTATTTGTCATTTATATTTTTTTCACTTTTTATTAATTTTTTTTTTACGCATTTATCTCTCTAATCAAAAATATATATATTTATTAAATTATGTCTGAAAATAAATCTAATACTAATAAAACTATCACTTCTATTTTTATCAATAAATTAATAGAAGAATTCAATAAAAATGAACAAAATATTAATAATAATTTAATAAAACCATTATTAAATAATATTTATAAGAATATTTATCATTATTTATTTATAATATTTATAATATTATTAATACTTTTGGTATTAGTAATAGTAAATTTTGTAACATTATTGTACTATATAAAGAAAGTAAATAATATGATGGGAAAATGTTAATTTTTACATGTAGGCGATATTTTTGAATCTACTAGTAGAATTTAGATATAAATAAAAACATATACTTTCACTTAATGTTTCCTCATTAAATACAAAATTATATTTAAAGGAATCATTTTCAAGTTTATTTATAAATTCAAATATTATTTCATTAACAATATCAAAATTTTGACTAATCCAATCTTCATAAGATATAGATTTATTTCTACGATCTATAAAATTATTGTTCATATTTATAATAAATTATAAATAAATTATTAAAATCTATTTATAAATAGCAAATAATTAGTATTTATAAATAAAAAACAGATATATAATATTTAAATTATTAAAATAAATAAAAATGAGTGAAGTAAACGAAAATCAGACTAATAGTAATAATATAGAAGAATGTGAAGACGGTAGAATAAAATATACAAGTTATGAAACTGATAATTTAATGGATTTACATGATAATTTAAAGTCAAAATTTAAATTAAATGGAGTAATGAATTTAAGTACAAGTTATAGATTGGTATCGATGTTATTTCAAAATTTATTTTTTTTTAAATTTGATGATAAAGATTCTTCAGATAATGAAAATGATATAAATGATACAGAAGAAATAATACTAGAAAATAATTAAAAAATTAAAAAATTAAAAAATATTTATTAATATAAAAATGGTAAGTTCTAGAGTAAATAGAGATCTTAGAACAGGTGGAACAGTTGGTGCAGGTTTAGATAATTTATTAGTTCCATTTGGTCTTTTAATGGCAAAAGAAGCTTTAGAGAAGGCATCTAAAAATAAGAAAACTAAAAGTACTAAAAAATCGAAATCAGATTTAAATAAAGTTTTAGGTAAAAATACAAAAGCTAGAAGAATTGCAGTAGGAGGTTCTTCACAAGATACATCATTACCTGCAGAAGTACCAGTAGGTGTTGATTCTATGTTACCTATAGAAGGTCATCAAATTGAAGGTGGTAGATTAAATAAAAAACAAAGAAAGCAAAAACAAAGAATAAAAGAACAACAAAAAATTTCAAAAAAAAAAAATCCAAGATCTAGAGTAAATTCTAGAAATACAGCAAGAGCTACAGTTGGGAATACAGCTAGAGCTACAGTTGGAAATACTCCTAGATCTACTCCAAGATCTACTCCAAGATCTACTCCAAGATCTACTCCAAAAAATACTGTAAATAGTTTAAAAAGTGGTAACTCAAATACAATACAAAGTAGAACACCTAGAACTCCAACAAGAAATACTAATGTTTCTGTTTCTCCTAGAACAAATGCAGCTATTAGAGAAGCTATTGTTGATTCATTACCAGTTGATTTTCTCGAAAAATTCTTAAAGGAGTCTAAAGTTCAAAAAAAATTATTTGATAAAGATATTAAGATTAAATGGAAAAAACTTTTTAAAGCTAATGAAAAAAAAGATCTTAAAGGAATATTAGAAAAGAAAAAACACATATTAAAACCTGAATCAAAAAAATATTTAAAATCTGGTAATTTCCCATTATCAAAAGAAAAAACTATAACAGCAGAAAAAATTTATAATAATGATAAAAAGAAAATTAAGAAGAATTTAGTGAGTTTAATAAAATTAATGAAAGAAATGAAGAAATTAAATAAAAATAGAAATAAAATAGATAGAACTATAATAGAAACAAATGAAGAAATGGAAAAAATAAGAGAAGAAATGAGTTTGAAAATAGATTTAGACGCTATTGAAAGAATAGAAGGTGTAAATTCAATTAATAGTGGAATAGTAAATTCACAAGGTAAAGAATATATTAAAGTAAATAATTCTAATTCTAAAGAAAAAAATAGAGTTGAAATATTAAAAGTTAGAAAAGAAATTTATGATTTAATAAAAGAGAAAAAAATTAAATTACAAGAAGATCTTGATAGCTATATAAAACAGCAAGGAGAAATTATAAAAAAAATAGAGCAATTATCAAGTAGAGATAAAAAAATATTAGGAGTATTTATAAAAAAGATTGATGTTATGTATAAAAAAACTATTGATGAAAAAAGAGCTGAAATTAAATCTATTGTTCTTAAAAAAATGAATAAACAAAATTCACCTTCTGATATTAATAATTTAAATGTTACATTGAAAAAAATTGAAAAATATAATGATATTGCTAAAGAAATTAATGACCTTTATGATGGAATTACTTATGAATTTCCAGAAAGAGCAAAAGCAATTAGCACATTCAGTATGGTATTATTTAATTTAAATAAAAAGAATAGAAAAGAAATTAGACAATTCTCTAAAGGAATTAATAATTTCAAAGATAAAGTTGATAATATCACTAAAACTCTTAATATTAAAGATAGTGATATTAATAAATTAAAAACTTTTAATAAATTTGATAAAGAAACTGAATTATTTTATAAAGATAATGTAGGAAATTCATCATTATTTACAAGTGTAAATAGTATGAATAATTCTAATTTAAAAGAAAGACCTACACAAAGTGATAAATTTATTAAAATTGATGATATGATTTCATTAGTAGAAGATACTAATAGAAAAATTGAGTTAGCTAAAGAAAGTTAATTAGTAAAATAAATATAAAAGTTATTTAGATTTTTATAATTTAATCTTTATATTCACATCCATATTTTTTTTTATTAATATGAATATTCGATAAATTTACAACATATTCATAATTTATATCATCATCACTATTATTAATATAATTTATAATAAACCAACATCTTTCATAAAAATCATTATTAATTTCATGTAAATTCTTTTCAATAAAATATAATTTATTATTATAATTATAAACTTGTATCATAATATAAGTTTTTAATTTATATAGTATTTAATTATTATCTTTTTCAAATTTTAAATATTTTAATATTAGATATTCTTTTCTTTTATATTAAAATAATTATCTATTCTACCAAGTCTTATATAAGATTTATCTAAATTATTAATATAATTAGGATCTTTATTAGAACATAATATAAGAATAGTATATGGATAAAGATTAAAATAGTCAAAATTATCTAAAAATTGATTCCAAGAATTCTTATCATAAATTTCTTTTGAATAATATTTGTGATATTCTATTTTATTTTCATGTAATTTTTTTATTAAAATATCGAATTCATCTAAAATGACAATAAGAGGATTATCTTTTGTAGGTTCTACAAAATTATGTAATGAATGAAATGAATCACCAGGATCAGTTGGTTTATATGTATTACAATAAATACCATTTAATTGCATTGCTATTGTTAATGTTAGATATGTTTTACCTAAACCACTAGAGCCATGTATATAAAATACACCTTTATTATGTTTATTATAATGATTAATTATATAATTATTAATATTTTTCTGTTCATCTGTAAGATTATGAATATTTGGCGAAATTGTTTTTTTAAAATATCTTGTTTCACAATATATTGTATTTTTTATTAATATCTCAACTGTAGTCAAATCCCCTTTTTTTATATCTTCTCTCTTATTACTATCCTTCTTTTTATCTTCAATTAATATATTTTCTTTAAGTATTATATTCTTATATTTTCGTGTACATATTAACCATACTTCTGTATCTGTATATGAAAAATTATAAATAAATGATAAATATATTGGATAATATATATTTATTATATTATTTATTTTATAAATATCATAACCTATTATTGTCCCAATTGGACTATCATTATCATCATAATCAAATATGATGTTATTTTTGTTGTTTTTAATGTAATTTTTAATAGTATTAGCTTTATTAATGTCAGTAAAAATATATCTATTAATTTTGAATATAAATTTAAGTAATATAAATAGTATATACTTGATATTTAGAAAGAATGCTTCAATATTAGAAATAGCTAATATAATAGTAGCAATAATATTAATCATATTAAATTAATTTTAAAAAAAATTTATAAATTATATATGGACTCAAATTTTTAAATTTACACAAATTATATAGAATTTAAATTTAATTAAATTTAAATTTTTAAAATAAAAATATTGTAAAAAATATATTATCTAAAATTAAAGTAAAAAAATGAACAATTTAGATTTTTTAATAATGGGCAATAAAGAAGGAAACGCTTTACTTGATATTGATATATCAAAAAATATCGGTAATGAATATGTACCTTTAGTAGATGATACATTAAGAATGTTAACACTTCAAATTATTATTCAATTTATGCTTTCATTAAGAGATGATAAAGAATATCCTTTTTTTAGTGAATCTTTTTTTGAATTACTATTCTATATTGTTTTAGGTTTAATGTTTTATTGGTTAGTTATTAGAAAAACAGTTAAAATTGTTTAAGTTTAAAAATGATTAAAAAGTATAATTTTTTTTATTAAATTATGAAGTTTTTGAATAATTTAAATATAAAAAAATATTTTGAATCAGAAGATATTAAAAATTGTAAGGATTTATTAGAAGATATTCAAAATAAACAAAGAGATAATGTTTATACTAATTTAGATTTAATTATCAATTCTGATTTGTATAATAATCAATCACAAAAAGATAATCTATATAATGATCTTGAATTCTTTATAGACTATAAAAATAAAGATAAAACTATTTTTAATTCTATTAATTATACTTATACTGATGGTGGATCATTATTTCTAGAAAATCTTATTCTTAATCCTCATCATAACATTAATTTTCTTAATAAAAAGAAAGCTTCTTTTATTTCATTATTTAACAATATTCAAAACAATCTCAATTCTCTACATAATAATTTTAATGTACTTAAAGAAAATGAAAAAAGTATATATTGGTTATTAGAAGATGATAGTCAAGATGTACAAAGTTTAATAGGTTTATTATATTTTAATGGATTTTTAATAAATAAATTAAATAATTCGAATATATTGTTAACAATAAAGAATAATTATAAGATATTTGTATCACCAGTTATAGGATTAGTATCACCATTATTATATTTGCTAACACCATTTATAATGTTAAGATTCAAATTAAAAATTAAAATGAGTTTTTTTACATATGTTCGTTTTGTATATAATTATTATATTAATTCTGGATTTGGTAATATGCTAGGATCTAAATTCGATATATTAAGAAAAATTTGGATGGGAATGTCTTTATTATTCTATGTAAATGGTATATTTAATACTATTGAAATATCCAAACTATCTTATAAACTTAATAATATGATATGTAAGGAAATTATTGGTGTTATTAGATATCTTAAAAGTAATAATGAAATTATTAGTAAAATGTATAATTCGGAAGATATTAATAATATATATAATTTGAATAAAAATAAAGAATATTTTATAAATGATACTTATCTTCAAAAATTAATAAATATTAATGATAATGAAAATATATATTTAACAAATTTTGGAGATAAATTGAATGTATATAAATATATAAGAAAAGATTTAGTAAAAGAGGTAGTAAATTGTGGATATATATGTGATTCAATATTTAGTATATATAATTTAAAAAATAAGCATAATCTTTCTTTTCCTAATTATATTACTAATAATGAACCTTCTATTAATATTCAAGGTTTACAACATCCTAGTATTAATAATATGATAAAGAATGATATAAAATTAGATAATAATAGAAATTTAATAATAACGGGACCAAATGCGGGAGGAAAATCAACATTTATAAAATCTATAGCAGTTAATATACTATTAACACAAACATTATGTTTAGGATTTTGTGATAAAATTGAATTAACACCCTTTTACTACATCTCATCTCAAATGAATATTGTTGATGATAAAGGATCTGAATCATTATTTGAAGCTGAAATGAATAGAATTATTAATAATGTAAATATTGTTAAATATTGTAAGGATAATAATAAAAAATCAATATTATTTTTGGATGAGCTATTTAATTCTACAAATGTAATAGAAGGAATATGTGGAAGTTATAGTATTTGTAAAAAATTATCAGAGAGTACAAAAAATATAACATTACTTACTACACATTATACATACCTAAGTAAATTAGAGAAGACAGGTAAATATAAAAATTATAAAATGAATGCAAAAGTTAATAAAAATAATATAGAATTTCCATATAAAATATGTGAAGGATTTTCAAAACAATATGTTGCATTAGAATTATTAAAGAAAAATAAATTATTAAAAGATAATCAAGATATATTTAATGAAGCAATTAAATTTAAGAAGAAACTAATAGAATAGATTTTGTGTTTAAAATAATTTAATTAAATTATGTATTTTAGATAAATATTATGTTCAATATGGGGAAATTAAAAGTTAAAGTCTATTTCTATCACTTATTTATTCTTGCTGTTGTTATGCTATTATGTTTCTATTTAATGTATAGAGATATCAAGCGCATTGAAGCTAACATGTTAAATTTATATAATAGATGTAATGATATGGATAAATTATTAAAAAAACAAGTTGAATTATCAGTATCACAAGATAATACATGTAAAATTGAGGGAAATGTGGATCTAAATAATATGAATAACGATACAGAAGAATTCGAGGTACTTGAGAATGATGATATAGTAGAAGAGACAGATGATGAAGATAATCATGTAACTACTATAGAAGATAGTGAAAATGATGAAGAAGATGTAGAAGAAGATGTAGAAGAAGATGTAGAAGAAGATGGAGAAGAAGAGGATGTAGAAGAAAATGTAGTTGAAGGAGAAGATGATGAAGAGGGAGAGGATGAAGTTGATAATTTGTTAAAGAAAATAGCAATGGTGGATGATGAAAATAATACAGATGAAGTAGATGCACTATTAGATACAATGAGAGATAATGAGATAGTAGAAGATTATAGTAAAATGTCTAGAGAGGAATTAATGAATAAAACAAATAATGATCTTAGATTATACTTGAAGAGTCAAAATAAGGCTACAGTAGGTAAAAAGGATCAATTAATTGATTTAATATTAAATTAAAATAAAATAAAAAAATTTTTTTATTTTTTTTATATATATAAATATAAATATAATATGGCATCCTGTGATAAATGTGAAAGAAAGCCTAATAGAGTAGATGGTCCTTGTCCTGTTTATAACATGGCTGATGGTAGACATTTTACTGACTATCGTCCTAAGTGTGTACAAAATAATTCTGTTGTTAATAACAATACTGATGTTTTAAATAGTTATGAATATAGAATGTTTCTTCAACATAATGCTGAAAAAATTATGAATGAAAATAAATCTGTTGCTAGTGAAAATAATAGATGTGAGCCTTGTTATGATTTAATGGAAGAAGGTACTATGTTACCTGAAGTTAATAAGTTTGAGTGTAATGCTAATACATGTGCTCTTAGAGAAAATGTACCATATGGTGTTGGAACTGGTAGACAGTACAATACATTACCAATAAAGAATGATGAAATTAAAAAGGTCCCAAAAGAGAACTTTTTATCTTTTTAAAAATGTGAGAGAGAAAAATTTTTTTTCTCCGAAATTTATAAAATTTAAATTTAACTAATTTTAAATTCTATATAAAAAATATTGTTTTTTAAATTTAATTAAAATTATAAAATTTAATTATATTTTTATTAAATAAATGAAGCATCAAGTCTATGAATTTATTGTTAACAGTGATAACTGTGATTGTAAAATAACAATAACAAAAGGAAGAACAGTTGATAAAGTTAAAGTAGAAGGTTTAATGAAAGAGAATGTGGATAGAGATGAGATATCATATTTAGCGGCTGCACCAGCGACACATGTAACATCATTTTCAGGATCAGGATTACCATATCCTAATAAAGAGATAGCTTATATGAATACACCAAATAAGGGTGTAGTTAGATTAGAATTACGTAAATTTGTAATAAATCTATTAATGCCTAATACTTATTATACTCAATTAGGAAATAATATTATTGAACCTACATTATTAATTAAATATTCTAATGGTAATAATGAAAAAATAATGAGAATACCTGTTGGTAATAGAATACCATTTAGAAGTCAACAATATCCTGAAGGTAGAACTGGTCCTAATTTTTATAGTGCAGGTAATCATATGCCTATACGTTCTCAATATGATTTAATAATTGATTCTGGATATCCTAAAGTTAATAGAATACCAGATAATCATTGGGGTTTAAGACCACCTAATTAAAAATATTATAGATATATGTAAAAAATTGATTAATATAGTATATAATACCATCTCTTTGATCACCTGCTTTTATATCTCCGAAAACTTTATTATAAATTCTTTGTCTATCTTCTTCATTTTGTTTCTTTTCTTCATCATCATCTTCATCATTTTTTTCATTATTTTTATTATCATCTAAATATGATATTTCTTTAAATTCATATTTACTTTTTTCATCATCTTCATCATTTGTAATATCGGGTACATCATCATCATCAACATCATTATTAGTGTCATTATCATTATTAGTGTTATCTTGAGTGGAAGTAGAGGAAGTAGTAGGCGCTACAGGACAACCTGTTTGAGTACTATTATTATTAGAAGATACACCATTATTAATATCTTGTATATTTGCGATATTAAAATTGTACCTTCTATTTTTTACTTTATCAATTAGATCAGATACATCTAAATAATTAAGTTGAAGTATATTATTAAGTGAATCATTAGAGGAATTATCAAGATCAGAGAAATCATTAGTAAGTTGATTTGGATTATTATTATTAAAATTGAATAAAGTTTTTCTAAGTTTAGAATCAGTAGTAACAGTGGATTCATCAATAGGGTCTTGAGTACTTTGTAATATAGATGAGGAAACTGGGGTAGTTCTATGATATTTTGCAGTAGTTAAAAATATTTTTTTAAGTTCTTTGTTAGTAGAATTAGATGTAGTAGTATTAAATTTTTCTAATAATTTTTTATCTTGTTTTTCATAAAACTTTTCAACCCTATTATTAATAAAATTATTATAGAAAAGGAAAAGTAATATAGAAAGAATTAAAAGTAAATATTTATTATTTTTTTTATTTACTAAATTCTTATTATAATAAATATAGAAAGATAGGAAGAATATTAATAATATAAAAATTACAGTATTTTCATTTAATTTCATTTTATTATTAATAAATAGAGATAAATTTATTTAAAAAAAATATTATTTATAAATTAAAATATAAGATGCAAAATAATAGAAAAAAAATAATATTTTTAGATGGTAATTATTCAGGAGGAAGAGATAATGATGTAGTTCCAGGCCAAGAATCACGAACAGTATCAGAACAAACAGCACAAGCACAAGCAGGATCAGAAGTACTATCAGAACAAAAAGCAGTAAGATCAGAAGAAACAGCAGTACCAAGACCAGCAGCAGTACCAGTAGCAGGACAAACAGAACAAGGAGCACAAGAACAAACAGAAACAGATGGTGAAGAATCAGAAGGAGCACCAACAGATGCAGCAGCAGGACCAGGAGCAGGACAAACAGAACAAGGAGCACAAGAACAAACAGAAACAGATGGTGAAGGTGAAGGTGATGAACCACTACAACAAGATGCTGGTGGTGATTATGATTATGATTTACTAAGTGAAGGTGGTCGTAGTTCTATTGATAGTGCATCTGTTGTTAGTTCTGTAGGAACTAATGAGTTATTATCTGTTGATCCATTATATATTAGACTTACTAAATTTTTAGAAACTAGTAATAAAATGGAAGGTGGTTCTACTGCTAATATTGCCGATCTTTTATATGATGTATCTTCAAGTCTAAAAAGTATTAAAACATCTTTTCAAGAAATTAATTCTACTTTACAAAAACTAGCTGTTACAAAAGCTAGCCAATAAAAAAAATATTTTTATTATATATTTTAATATCTAATCTATTTCAAAATTGGTAATTCTTTCTTTCTAAAGTTCTTTATATTATCTATTATTAATTTTGTTATATAATTATAACAATTATTAATTTGATCAATATTTTTTGATCCTGTTATGATAGTACAACCAGATTCAAAAATAGCAATAGTAATTTTAGTACAAGTAGAATTTTTGTTTTTATTATCACAATATTTTTCACATGTACAAATACCATTCTTATTATTATTATGAAAAAATTGTATTTTTACACCAGGATATATACATGGCTCATAGCTACATATTAATTCCGTATTATCTGTTATATAATTATATAAACTATTTCTCTTTATTTTTGTATCAAATTTAAAATCACTATTTATTAAACAAATTTTAAAATTTGATATTTTTAAATTATCATAATTCTCCACTATTTTATTATTTGTCTTATATATCTCTTTTATATAATTTATTAAAAGATTTATTGCTAATTCTCCATTTTCTATTTTTTTTAAACCAGTCATTTGTATTTTACCATTTTTAAAAATTTTCATATTTACATATGTATCATCATCAAACCTTATAAATATTGTTGCCTGATTATCAAATCTCTTTGAATCTTTTTTCTTATTTGTCTTTTTCTTTTTTGGATGTTCACCTTTTGAATTCGATATATTCTTATTTTTACCATATTCAACATATACAAAACGATCGTTTATATTGAATAGTTCAAAAAATAATTGTAAATTTATAACACTATTTATATTCCCTATTGCAGTTATTGTAGATATTCTATAATCTGTATATTTTACTTCTTCATTCTTATTATTCTCATTTGATAACATTTTTTTCTTATTTCTCAATTAATAAAAAAATATTTTTACTTATATTTTTACTTATAAATTATTACTTTTAAATTTTTACTTATAAATTATTACTTTTAAATTTTAATTTACTTAAATATCTTCATCATCGCTATCATCATCTTCATCATCATCTTCATCACTATCATCTACTTCTGTTGAATCCAACTTTTCAGTAACTTCACTTATATCTTCTTCATTATCATCATCAATATTATCAGATTTAACATTTTTAATTGAAAAACCAGAAATTGTTTGAGGTGGTGTAACTTGAAGTTGAACTGCTTTCCAAGTTACTCCAAACTTTCCTCCTGCAATCCATACTCCTCCACATTGAATTATACAAATGAATTTTGAACCCTTTGTTGTAATCTCTTTCAGATTTACTGACTCTTGATTCTTATTGTAAGCCTCAAATCTAAAACTTCCTTCTCTTTCTGGTAAGTTTACTTTAAATGTTGGTGGATATTTGGTAATTATCTCACCTGTCTCTTTATCTTTTGGATATTTTACTGATGATGTATAAAGTGCCTCTAATACTTCTTTTGATGAATATTTCTTCTTAAACCATGCTTGAGAATTTTGAAATGCTGTTTCAATTACTTTACTATCAATATCTTCAATAAATTTTTTAAATTTTTGAAGTGATTCACGATCATCAATGTTTCTAAAAGATAACTCAATTGAATGTTTTTGAATTCCTGTATCTTCATTCACATAAGTATTCATTCCAAATGGAGCATACATCTCCGGAATTTGAATTGCTAATGAACGATCTTTATACGATACATAAGCCATCTTTCCTCCATTGCTTAGTGTCTTTATTGCCCCTATCTTGACATCGGTTTCTGCATTAATATCTTTTACTAAATGAAATGTATCCATTGTGATTAGATTTTTAGACTCTTTTGTGATTATATATATTACTTATATTATCCTTAAATAATATAAAGATACTTAAAGAAATTTATTTTCAAATTTTTTTAAATTCTTAAATTGTTTAAAAATTAAAAATTTTTATATTTATATATAATATCAAAAAAAATCAATATATATAATGGATAGCTTCATTATTTCATCACAATCTTCTTTAAATTTATCTAAAGAATTATCACAATATAGTGGTATTAAACTAATTGATTCTGAAACTATATATTTTTCTAATGGTGAAATACGTACTACTATTGGTTCTTCCATAAGAGGTAAAAATATATTTATTATCACTACTCCTTATAATAATACTTCTGATAATAAAAGTATTAATGATTATATCATTGAAACATATTTATTAATAAGAACATGTAAAACATCAGATGTTGGAAGTATTACATTAATATGCCCATGCTATCCATATGCAAGACAAGATAAAAAAGATAATTCAAGAACATGTATATCTGCTAAAGATATTGGAGAACTATTTGTTACTGCTGGTGTTAACAGAATTGTATGTTTTGATCTTCACTCTCATCAAATTCAAGGTTTCTTTAATATACCTTGTGACAACTTTTATTGCATTAATATGGTATATAATTATTTAGTTGATAATTATAATATTAATAATAATAATAGCTTAAATAATGATTTTGTAATAATAGCTCCAGATGAAGGTGCTCTTAAAAGAGTACAAACTTATGCTAATAGATTTAAAATGCCCTTTATGGTCGTTAGTAAAGAAAGAGATTATACTAATATTAATAAAGTTGATAAAGCTGTACTTATTGGTGATAAAAAATATTTAGAAAACAGAACAGCCATTATATTAGATGATATGGCTGATACATGTGGAACAGTTATTAAAGTTGGAGATCTATTAATGTCAAAAGGCGCTAAAGAAGTTATTATTATTGTTACACATGGTATACTTTCTGGACCTGCTATAGACCGTATTAATAATACCGAATATATAAAAGAAGTTATAGTAAGTAATACATTACCACAAGAAAAAAATAAATTAAAATGTAAAAAACTTAAAACATTTACAATTGTACCATTGCTCTCTGAAATTTTAAATAGACTTGACAAAGGAGGTTCTCTTAGTGAAGTCTTTAAAAATTAAATTTTTTATTTTATTCATTTTTATTAAATTTTATTCATTTTATTAATCTTTTATTTTATTATTAAATTTATATCTATTATTATCTGTTATTGTTTTTAATTCTATATTATACATCTTTTTATTATTTTCTTGTGATATAATTAAATAACCAAGAGCAATTGGTATCATATAATCATAATATTATTTAATATTTTTTTTATAAAAAAAAGTATTTAAAAATAATAAAATATATATATATGCAGATTGAAATATCTGAAAATTAAAAAAATAATTTTTTTAATTATTTTAAAATGCTGGTTTGGCCGAGTGGTCTAAGGCGGTGGACTCAAGTTCCATTGGATGTATATCCTCGCAGGTTCGAACCCTGCAGCCAGCAATTATTTTAAAATAATTTAATTTATTTTAAAAACATGATTTGGTGATCTCTTTATTAATATCTTTTTTCTATATTCTATAAATTTATTTATATTTTCTTGTAAATCATCTAAATTATTATTATATTCTACATCAATTGATATTGAAATAAAATCTTCTTTTTTTCCATTTCTAAATGTTTTTTCTCTTAAATCCCATACTCCATTTTTAAAACATATTAAATGTATTTTTCTATCAAGTATATTTATAAATTCTGAATCATAAAATAAATACAAACATTCTCTACATATATTCTCTTTAAATGTAACATTCTTTAATTTTAATATCAAATTATCTATCTTCTCATTTAAACTTTCATCGATATTTATCTCTTTATATTTTACAAATAAATCCAATATATTTGTTGATATCTCTTTATATGGTCCTAATTCTGTTTGTCTCCATTTATGATTATCAAAATGAAACCATAACTTATTCTTCAATTTACCACATACGTATCTCTCTTTATAAATATAATGTACTATCTTTGCTATATCGTATACATAGCCATTTATTGATTCCTCTACTAAATTTAATAACTTTTTATCATCTAAACTCATAGTATAATTATATTATATTATATATAAAAAAAATTTTTAAATGTTTTTGATTTTTATTATCTTATTCAAACCTTAACAAAATGATGTTTCAAATATTTTTGAAGATTAAAGTATGACAGTTTCTCAACAGACTTATCATAATTTAAAAGCTTTGTTAATTTCTTATCTGGTGAAATGTATCTCTTATCACTCTCTTCTCTGAGTGAATTATCTACAATATACTTATTAACAAGCTTTGTTACCTCATTACGAGCAATCTCTACACCTTTCTCAAGACCTAAGAAAGTTGTCATTTCATCAGTCAGACCTGATGGCTTTGCAAAACCACTTGGACTTCTGTTCTTTTTCTTATTCTTATTTCTCGCTTTATCATTATCTTTTACTACTTTAGTATAAGCCTTTTGAATTGTCTTTACTTCTGCTTGAAGACTCTTTACAGTTGTAATAATTCCTCCTAGATTTGACAGCAATGTATCTAGTTGAACCTTTAATGCATCTTCTTGGCGCAATTCTACTTGATCCTTGACTTCTTCTACAACTGAAGGCTCTTTCTCAACTTTATCTTCTACTACAACTGGAGTTTCCTTTTCAACTTTCTCTTCTACCTGAACCTTTGACTTCTTTACCTTCTTTTCTCCGGTCTTCTTTGCCTTCTTTGTTCCCTTTGTTGCAGTTTTAGTTCCCTTCTTTGCTGCCATTTTTATATATAAATCTATTATATTAATGTTTCTTTAAATAATTTTTTTGATTTTTTTAATTTAAACACGAAAACTCGTTTATATTTTTATATTAAATAAATTATTAAATTTCCTCTATATATTTTTTCTTCTTTCTTATATTTTATACCTTTATTTTTCAGTATTATCTTTCTATCCTCTTTATTCCCATTTATTTTTATAGTTTCTCCCATCACATTTATCTCTATCTCCTCTTTATCTACTTCCATATTTATATCGTATCTCTCATCGCTATTCACATTCTTTATATAATATATTTTGTCATCTATTAATAAATTTACTATTATATCCCCATTCAATTTATTTATTCCATCATCACTCTTTTCTTTAAATCTATAATAACTTTTATAATTTGCTAATGATATATAGTAATCCTCTATTTTCTTCTTTAATTTATTATTTTCTAATCTTAATACCTTTACTCTTATCTTCTTTATATGACAATTATATAAATCTTCTACAGATACCTTTAAACATATATTTATATCCTTTGTCCTCTCATATTTACTTTTACTATACCATTCATTTGTCTTTTCTATTAATTTCTCTTTAATAACATTATATAAATACTTTATAATATCAATATACATATTTACATAAAAATTGAAATCATCTCTCTCTATTTTTACTTCATTTATATTTAATAATCTATTGTAAGATTCTGTTAGTTTTATAAAATCCTCATAATCTTTGTAATTACCTGTCTTATCTGGGTGATATTTCTTTACTAATTTTTTATAAGCGCTCTTTATATCTTCTTTACTACTACCTAGTTTTAATCCCAATCTCTTATAATCTTCTATATATTCCATTATTCATTTCTAAATTTATTTATCATGAAACTCTTAAATTATTTAATCAACAACATTAACTCTTATTACTCTATTTTTAATATCATACCTATTAACAATTTAACCAACATCTCCATCAATGAACTTAACCATATTAACATTTATGGCTCTTCCTCTTCATTTTACCATTTCTTTCCATACTATATCATTAATCTATTAACTAAATCTCAAACTAATATTGAAAGATCTATTAAAACTAATAAAAATATTAATGTTAATAACAATAATATTGATTTTACTGTATCAATTAATACTAATTTTATTGAAATTGATCTATTTCAAAGAAGTAATTATGACAGATTTATTATAACAAAATATATATTAGAAATTGTTAAAAATAAAAATTTTAAAAATGAAAAACATATAATATTAATTAGAAATTTTGATAGACTTAATTTTTTAGCTTATATGTCAATAAGAAGAATACTCGAAGTTTATTCTGAAAATGTATTATTTATATTTACATCAAATTACCTATCAAAAATTCCTGATGCAATAAAATCAAGAATTATAAATATAAGATCTCCAATAATAACTACTAAACAATTTAAATCATTCTTTATATCTTTTACAAGTAATCTAAATATAAATAAATATAATAATAATGATATTAATAAAATTATTAAGAATATAGATAATGATATAAATAAATTAATATTATACCTAGAAAATGATAATTTGATGTATTTAATGAATTATAAAGAGGATAATTTGGATAAAATGGTGGAAAATATAAGTCTGAATGAGAAAAATACATTTAAATTTGTAAATGTACTAGAAAAAACAATAAAAAATCATTTAAATTATATAAAAAAAACAAAAAACAATATATTAATTCTTAAGAAAAACCGAAAATTTATTTACGATATTAATCATTTTAATTACAATATACAAACTATTCTTGAAACTTTTGTTAAATTATTACTTAAATATCCTAATATTAATAAAAATAAACTCATTAAGTTGACATGTAATACTGATATTAACATTATAAATAGTAATAGAGATTTATATCATCTTGAAAGATATTTAATTGAAATTTTTAACATTATTCATTATTCATAGTTATATTATATAGTAACATATATGGTAAAAATTTATCTAATGTTTTTTTATAATTAAATAGTATTCTCTCATTTTCTTTCAAATTATTTATATTTTTATTATCTGATAAAATATTATTATAATAATGATTTTCTACTTTATCAATCATCATATCAATTTCATAATTAAAAGCATATTCTAACTTCTCTTTTTTTTTATTATCTTTAATACTACTAATTAATTGATAAAGATCATTTATAATCTCTATCTTGTTTTTAAAATCACTTTTACTTTCAGTATTCATATAAATTTAATTAATGAATTATTTATTTTTTATATAATTTTTTATCATTGATAAAAAATAACATAAAATTTATTAAAATAAAAAATTTTAGTTAAATTTAAATTTTCACTTTTTTACACTTTTTTTAAAATTTTTTTCACACAAAAAAAATATTTTTTTTTACATTTTTTTTATAAATTTTAATTTAATTAAAATTTTTATCTTTAATAAAAACTTTGATAACTTTTTTAATAAAAATATACAATTTTATACAATTTTATATAAATTATATAAATTTATATATCAATGATAGAAAATAACAAAAAAGTTATTAAAATAAAAAAAATTAGTTAAATTTAAATTTTCACTTTTTTACACATTTTTAAAATTTTTTCTCACACAAAAAAAATATTTTTTACACAAAAAAAAAGAAATTTAAATTTAACTAAAATTTTTCTCTTCGATAATTTTATTGATTTTTATTTTTATTAAATTTATATAAATTTAGTTAAACATAAATTTTATATATTTATTTATTATGTTATAAAATGTCAAACTTTATAAATACAGTAGATATTGTATGTGGGTTATCTTGGGGTGATGAAGCTAAGGGCAAGATCGTTGCGCAGCTTGCTAAATCCAAGTATTATGATTATGTTTGTAGATGGGCTGGTGGCAATAATGCTGGTCATACCATTTATATAAATGGTAAAAAATATAAAACTCACTTAATTCCTTCTGGTGTTTTTTTTGGCATTAAATCAATTATTGGTCCTGACTGTGTAGTCAATATTGATAGTTTCTTTGATGAAGTTAATTATCTTAAAGATTTAGGATTTAATACAGATCTAATAAAAATTTCTCCAAAAGCCCATATTATAACTAATAGCCATATTGAAGAAGATTTAAAAAAATATCATAATTCCCAAGGAACTACTGCAAAAGGTATAGCACCTTGCTATAAAGATAAATATGCTAGAATTGGAAAACGAGTATCCGATTGCGAAATATTAAAATCATTTATTTGGGATGAATCTTTGTCAGGTAATATTTTATGTGAAGGTGCTCAAGGATTTTGGCTAGATATTAATTATGGTAATTACCCTTATATTACATCATCTAATACTTTACCATATTCAGCATGTTCATTAGGTTTTTCACCAAAATTAATAGGGAATATCTATGGTGCATGTAAAATATACGATACAAGATCAGGAAATGATCCTGAATTTCCAGAAAGTTTGTTTAAAGATCCTCAATTAGAATTATTATGTAATGAAGGTAAAGAATTTGGAACTACTACTGGACGTAAAAGAAAAGTTAATTGGCTTAATATGAGTAAATTACAAAAAGCAATTGATATTTCTGGTACTACTCATGTAATTATATCTAAAACTGATATTTTAGAAAAAATAAATATATTTAAATTAATTTCACCTAATAATAATATTATTGAATTTAATAATCTTAAAGAAATGATTAATTATATAGAAGATTTCTTATTTAAAAATTGTAGATTATTAGTTAATATTCTATATTCAAATAATGTTGAATTTATTGAAAATATGACCTATGAATAATATTAAAAATAAAAATTTGAAATGTATTAGATTTATTAGTTATTACTTAATTATAACTTTAATAGAAAAATAAAGTATGTGTGGTCCTGTATCATGTGTTGGTACAAGTTTTATCATTTTTATAGTAATGTTATCTTTTGCTATCATTAATATAATTAAATATGATGCTAGAAATGACTTTGAGGATTATATGTGTAATATAACAAAAGTGGAATATCCAAAAGAGATACCAAGAAATATAGATGATTATCTAAATGATAATTTTGTAAAATGTTCTTGTGGTAAAAGATGTACAAGTGATTTAGGTATTTGTAATAAGATTTATATAATTAATCAAAATTCAGAAGAAGTTCTATTGCAAAATAAATTTGATTCAAATGATAATCTTTGTACTTTTCGTGAATCAAAATGTAAAAATGCAGAACGTATAGATGATAGAATCACTAAAATATACAAAAATATAGAAAAAATGAAATTTTATGAAAATGCTATAAATAATACTTTAATCGATTGTTATAAGTATAAAAATACTTATTTTATAAATAATTATGATTATATGAAAGAAATGATCATCTTTATATGTTTAACTTTTGTATTTTTCATAATAACATATATATTAACACAACTCTGTTGAAAAAAAATTAAAAAAATAAAAATTAATTAGGTATACATAATACCATTAGATGTCATAGTAGCTTCGCCAATTTCTAATTCACCATTATGAATTCTATCATGACAATTATCACATAAACCAATTAGATTAAATTTCTTATTTTTATGAAAATTATCAATGAATCCATCTTCATCGGCATCTTTTTGAAAACGAATATGATGTGTTTCAGTAGCATCATTAGTTTTACAAATATTACATTTATCCAAAATTAAATTAGAATTATATTTAGATTTTTTATATTTAATTAAATTTAAATTTCCTAAATTCTCTTTTCTTATTGTATATGCTAGTTCTATAAAGTCTTTGTCCAAATCTAATGATTTACATACTTCTAAACCGTATATACTTTCTCCTGATCCTTCTCTTATTTTTCTATCAAATATTAATATATTTTTTTCATTATCATAATTAACAGATAAATGATTAATGGATAAATTTTTAATAGATTTAATACGTTCTAAAGAGGCAAGTTCATGAAGATGAGTAGCAAAAATGAAGGAAGTGTTTTTGTTAATAAGATTAATAATTCCGGAAGTAACAATAGAAATAGCGGATTCAGTTTCAGTACCAGAACATAATTCATCACCAATAACAAGAGTGGAAGAATCGGATGATTTTAATATGTTTCTGATTTCACTAATTTCAGCAACAAATGTGCTTTGTCCTTTAAAGATATTATCACCACCAGGAATTCTACAATATATTTTCTTATAAGGATAATAATTCATTTTTTTACATGGAACGTACATACCTGCTTGTGCCATTATAGTTATTAATCCTAATGATTTCATCAAACTACTTTTCCCTGATGAATTCATACCATATAATAATATACCTTTTTTATCAATACCTAATGATATATCATTAGTAATATATTTAATATCTTCATTAATAATTTCAATAATGGGATGACGTAATTGAGATATATCTAAGAATCCATTATCATTTTTTTTAATATTTGGTCTTGTATATTTATATAATTTGCTATTATATGCATTAGTACTTGAATAATCTAATATTTTAATTGTTTTAACTATAGAATCAAATAATTTATTATATGTAGAATAAAATTCATTACAAAAAGTAATATAAGTTTCTTGACAAATATTTTTAATATTATTTTTGAGAGATATAATATCTTGATTAATTATGTTAAAATCAGATTTAGTAACACGTAATGTTGTACTGGATGCAGAAACTTTTTTTGTAATTAATTCATCAATTTTATCATACTTAGAATTTCTTTTGAAAATATTGAATCTATTTTGAGTGATTTGTAAAAAATATCCTAATGTATCATTATAATCTACTTTAAAAAAATTATTAAAATCTCTATTTATATTATTTAATTCATTTGCTAAATTAGTGAAATAGTTAATATTATCTTCTAAATTTCTTTGTAATTCATACACTTGTTTATTATTTTCATTTTCTTTAAATATATATGCATTAATATTTTCAAAATTAATTCCATCAACTTTATTAATATTTAAATTATCATCAATATAATTTAAAAATTTATTTAAAATTAATTTTGAATTCTCTTTTTCAATATCAATATATTTAAAGAAATCCATATAAGATGAAGAATATTGTATAAATTTATCGAATATAGAAATGATAATATTAATAGAACTATAAATAGAGAAAAATTCAAAAGGGCACAATTTATTAAGATAAATTTTTCTAAAGAATCTTTCAAGATCACAAATATTTTTTAATTCATTTCTAACAATCTCATATCTTTTTTCTTTTAACATTAATTCTATTTCATTGTATTTTTTATTAATTTCATCTATATTTGTAAGAGGATTTAATAAACTTTCACTAAAAAATCTCTTACCTATATGTGTAACTGAATTATTTAAAATATTCAGTAAACATGAATATTTATTATCATCATTACTAATTATATCTAATTTTTTTACTAAATTATATCCTAATATTAATTTATCGTCATTATTTAAGATAATAGGGATATTAATATTTTGAATAATTTTTTCATTATGTAAGTATGTAAAGTTTATTAAATTTATAAAACTTACTAAAAGTTCAGGATTCTTTTCTAATCCTATATATTCAATTGGATCTAAAATTCCAGTATTTTTATATATTTTTCTTATTATTTCTTTCTGATAATTTATATCTAATATTTTTTTTTCATAATTATCTATTTGATTATGCATACACATATTATCTAGATTTAAATTATTTCTTATATTTGTAAAATCAAAATCATCCCCAAATACTACTATCTCACTCGGATTATATTTCAATATTATTCTATATATATTATCAAATAATAATTTATCATCTTTATTATGTATATCCAATAAATATACTTTTCCAATCGATAATTCTATAATACTTATAGAAACTGATATAATAGTTTCTGCTGTTTTTCTATTTTTATATTTATATAAGTATATCATCATTAAAAAATTTGATTTATAAGACGCTATTTGATTCATGTAGGTTGATGGTGATATTATCTCATCCACTTTTCTTATCTTCTTCGATTTTGATCCCATCTCATCATCATATTGATTTACTAATACTATTGTATAATTATTTTTTACTAAATTATCAATGTATTTATCAATTGAATTAATAGGGACACCAGCCATATATGGATTTTTTTGTGAGACTTCATTAATAGATTTATTTTTTTTAGTATAAATAATATTGAGAATACTACAAATAGTATCTAAATTTGGTCCAACTTTTCCATTATTTAATGAATATATCTCATAAAACATTCCTACTTCCATTAAAATTAATGTCTTTTCACCATATAATTTTTTATATTTATTATGTAAATCTACATATTCATTGAATATTGTATTGTTTTTTAATACCATTATGGTAATTATATATTAGTTATATATATAATATTAACTTTAAATAGATTAGAAAAAAAATTGAAATAATATGAGATTACGAGATAAATAATATAAAAAATAATTAATTTAATTATATAAAGTAAGTTATTTTATTTAAGATATGTCAGAAAATCAAAATAATTATAATCATGACGAAGATATAAATATGATAGATAATAATATACCATGTGAATTTTGTAATCAATTAGTAGATTTTGAGGAATACGGTGAACATGTTGAAAATTGTTTAGCTATACATGATGCTAGAATTAGACGATTTAATGCTATGAATAATTTAATAAATATATTAAATCCATTAAATTATGAATATTATAATACAAATGATAATTCAGAAAGAGAGTTATCAGATGAAGAGATAGAAAGAATAAATAATACTGATGAAGAAGTACAAAGTCCTAGTGAAGATTCTAATGATAGTTCAAATGAAATTTCAAGTAATAATTCTAATCAAGAACAAGATCATGAACAAGATCAAGATAATAATCAAGAAGATAATGATAATAATCAAGAAGATAATGATAATTCTAGATATTATTCATTTAATAGAAATGATATACCTTTTACATTACTTAGTAATAATAGTTCACTTTTATTTAATGCCAGATTAAATATTAATAGATTTCTAAATAGCAATGTAAATTTAAATAATATCAATTTAGATAATATTAATAATTTATCTGAATATGATTTTAATTTACTAATACAACAACTACTTGGTGGTAATGTTAAAATTGGTGTTAAAGATATTGATAAATATATCAAAATTATTGATAATGGTGATTTAAATGAGGATGATAATTGTTGTATATGCTTAGAGAATTTGAAGGAATTATATGATGATAAAAAATTGAATGATAATATTAATAAAAAAATAAATATACCTGTAAAAACAATATGTAATCATATTTATTGTAGAGAATGTATTACAAAATGGTTAACTGATAATAAAAGTTGCCCTGTTTGTAATAACAGATTTGAAAATAAAAATAATGAAAATAAAAATAATGAAAATGATAATAATGATAATGATGATAATGATAATAATGATAATAATGATAATAATGATAATGATATGAATGATGAAAATGATGATAGAAATAATGATAATATTAGAAGAATAATAAGTATAGAAGAATTTATAAATATGAATAGTGTTGATTAAACAAATTTTATAAAAATTGAAATTTTTTTATTTAAAAACTTAATTATATTTATAATTAGTTAACTCATACTCGTAGTAATATTATTAAAATATTATTAAATGGTTGATAAAGAATCATTAGATTATCAATTAAATCCAAATGAATTTGAAAAATATACATGGGAGATAATAAAAAAATATTTTGAACAAGACAAGGGTAAATATATAATAAATCATATATTGGCATCTTTTAATGATTTTGTGTTTAAGAAGATAGATGATATAATACAAGGATTTAATCCAATACAAATCTATAGCGATTATATAGAGTCAAAAGATGTATATAAATATCAAATAAATATAAATATTTCGAATCCTCAAATATCAAAACCTTTAATATATGAGAAAAATGGTACAACAAAAATAATGACACCAATTGAAGCAAGACAGAGAAATTTATGTTATTCTGGTAATCTTCATGTTGATATGAATATTTCAATAGAATATATAGATATTAATGAAGAAGAAAATGATGAAAATCATGAAAATGATGAAAATGATGAAAATGATGAAAATAGTGAAATAAAAGAAGATGAAATAATAATAAAAAGTAAAGTGATAAAAAATATAAATTTAGGGAAAATTCCAATTATGGTAAATTCAAAATATTGTGTACTGAATAATCCAAATATGACATTAGATAATAAAAGTGAATGTAAATATGATTTAGGTGGTTATTTTATAATAAATGGAAATGAGAAAGTTGTAGTAAGTCAAGATAGAATTGCTGAAAATAAAACTTATGTTTTTAAAGATACAAAAGGTTCAACATATTCCTATATTGCTGAAATAAGATCTGTTCCAGAAAATATATTTAGTCCTCCTAAGTTAACTGTCTTAAAGTTATCATCTAAAACTACGCAATTTGGTAAATATATTCGAGTTGTTATACATCATATTAAACACGATATACCGTTATTTATTGTGTTTAGAGCTTTAGGAATTGAAAGTGATAAAGAAATTTTAAAATATATTCTTTATGATCTTGATGATAAGAATAATAAGAAGTTAGCAATAGCTTTAAAAGGTTGTATAGAAGAATCAAATAATTATCTTTATACATACCAAGCATATGAGTATTTAAGTAAATATTTAACAATAATTGGATATCCAAAAGAGATGTTGATAAAGAAAGAAAATAGAATTAAAGTAATAAAAGAGATTTTATTAAAAGATTTCTTGCCACATGTTGGTGAATGTTTTAAGAAAAAAGCATTATATCTTGGATATATGGTTTGTAAATTAATTAAATGTTCATTAGATATTATTGAACTAGATGATAGAGATTCTTATATAAATAAAAGAATTGATACACCTGGAATTATGATTTCAAATTTATTTCGACAATACTATGGAAAAGTTGTAAGAGATATGAAAACAATGATTTATAAAGAAGTACAAAATGGTTCTTGGAAAGTTAATAATAATTATATCAACATAATAAATCAAAGTAATATCTATAAAGTAATGAAAAGTTCCATAATTGAATCAGGTTTTAAATATTCATTAGCAACAGGAAACTGGGGAATAAAGAATCAAATGAATAAATCAAAACAAGGTGTTGCACAAGTATTAAATAGATTAACATATACTGCTACTATGTCTCATTTAAGAAGAATAAATACTCCAATGGAAAAAAATGGTAAATTAATTCATCCTAGAAAATTGCACAATACTCAATGGGGTGTTATTTGTCCTTCTGAAACTCCTGAAGGAGGCTCTATTGGTCTTGTAAAAAATTTATCAATGATTGCTACTATTTCTGTATCATCTGATTCAAGAAATATTAGAAATCATCTTAAAAATCTAAATGTTATTCATTTTGATCCTGATGATCCTAATTATCTTAAACAACTTAACAAAAAAACCAAAATTATTATTAATGGTGATATTATAGGTTATCATAATGATCCAAATTATTTGTTTAATAAATTGAAACAATTCAAAAGAATAGGTATAATAAATATTTATACATCAATTGCATGGTTATATCAAGATAATCAAATATTAATAAATACAGAATCAGGGAGATGTATAAGACCTACTTATATAATTGATAAAAGTAATAAAATAAGATTTAATAAGCAACATATATTAGATATATTAAATGGAAATATAAAGAAATTTAGTGATCTTTTTGATGTTAAAAAATATAATTATGATATTGATAATAAAGATATATATTCATTAGATAATTTTAAAGAGAATTCAATAATTGAATTTTTAGATACTGAAGAAAATAATACAACATTGGTAAGTATTAAATTTAAAGATTTATTTAAAGGATTTAAAGGTGAGACATATCCAAAGAAATATCAATATCTTGAGATACATCCATCATTAATATTAGGTGTATGCGCAAGTAATATTCCATTTCCAGATCATAATCAGGCTCCTAGAAATACTTATCAATCAGCAATGAGTAAACAAGCTATAGGGGTATATGCATCTAATTTTAGACACCGAATGGATACTTTAGCGAATATTCTTAATTATCCACAATTACCTTTAGTTAGAACTAAAATTTCAGATATAACTAAAAATAATGATTTACCTTATGGAAATAATGTAATAGTAGCAATTGCGACATTTACAGGATTTAATCAAGAAGATTCTATAATGATAAATAAATCAGCAGTTGATAGAGGTTTTTTCAATTCAACATTTTATAGAACATACAAAGATCAATGTAATAAGAATCATGCAACAGGTGAAGAAGAGATTTATTGTGTACCCAAACAAGAGAATACCAAAAATATGAAACCATTCAATTATTCTAAATTAAAAAAAAATGGTTTTGTTGAGGAAAATACATATGTTGAAAATAATGATATTATAATTGGTAAATGTATGCCAAATAAATCAAATGATACATTTACTTATAAAGATAATAGTATAAGTTTGAAACAAAATGAATTTGGTTTTATAGAAAGAAATTTTAGTGATAATAAATATTTTAAAAATATTAATAATGATGGTTATAAATTTAGTAAAATTAAAATTAGAAATACTCGTATACCAACTATTGGAGATAAAATGAGTTCTAGACATGGACAAAAAGGGATTATTGGAATGATTTACAATCAAGAAGATATGCCTTTTACTAAAGATGGTATTGTTCCAGATATTATAATTAATCCTCATGCAATTCCTTCTAGAATGACTATTGCACAATTATTAGAGTGTATTATGAGTAAAGCTTGTGTAAATATTGGTACTAGAGGTTATGCTACTGCATTTATGAATAAAAATCAAAATGAAAAGAAAGATGATATTGCATCTATTTTACAAAAATCAGGTTATGATAAATATGGTAATGAAGTAATGTACAATCCAAAAACAGGTCAACAGATGAAAACAAATATATTTATTGGACCTACATATTATCAAAGATTAAAACATATGGTTCAAGATAAAATACATAGTAGAAGTGCAAATGGACCTATAATACTTTTAACTAGACAACCTGCAGAAGGCAGAGCTAGAGAAGGTGGTCTTAGACTTGGTGAAATGGAAGTTGAATGTAATTGGGGACATGGTTCTCTACATTTCTTAAAAGAAAGACTTATGGAATGTTCTGATAATTATAGATTATTTGTTTGTAAATATTGTGGAATCATTTCTAATGTTAATCCATCTAAAGAAATTTATCAATGTTATAAATGTAAAAATAATATAGACTTTTCTCAAATTAGAATACCTTATGCATGCAAGTTGTTATTTCAAGAAATACAATGTCTATCTATTGATGCAAAATTTATAACTAACTAATTTTTACAATTATTTTAAATATTTAAAATAAATTTATTATAAATTTATTATAAATTTAATATAAATTTAATATAAATTTAATATAATAAAAATGAAAAAATATATCAATAATCTTTATTTATTACCTAATCATATTTTTATTAATAAATCTTTAATTAATGATTCAGATTATGGTTTATTTACTAGTAAACCAATAAAAAAAAATGGGATAGTTTATAAATATGATACAATAATATGGCCTACAAATAAATCAGGATCTTATAAAAAAAATATTAGTGTTGATATTTATAATAATAATAACTTTAAAAAGAAATTTAAATTTAATTATATTCAACATAGTGAATTTAATATTAATAATACACTTGATTTTACTGGTTTTGATCTATTAATAAATCATTCATGTGATTTTAATTGTTATTATGATAGAGATATGAAAACATTGAGAGCATATAGAGAAATAGAGAAAGATGAGGAATTATATATAAATTATAATCTAAGTAACTATGATTATAAGATAGAACATAATGAGATAATAGATTGTTTATGTAAAAGTAAAAAATGTGAAAAGAAAATAAAAGGGTTTAAATATTTAAGTGATAATAATAAGAAAAATTTACATAAATTTACAAATAAATATGTTTACAATATACTTACAAATACAAAGAAATTTACAAAGAAATTATAATATTTATTATTCAATTCTGAATATATTTTCTCTATTAAAAGATACATAATCTCCATAATTATAAAGGCTATCTATATCATTGATAATAGTTACAATAACTCCTTTATAGGAGTTTATAGATTTAAAGAGATCTAAAATTTGAACCCAAAATAATTCTTTACCATTAGAAATTTGAACATAATCAAATTTTTCTAAAATATCTAGATATTTTGAACATGGTCTCGAATAAAATCTAGGAAATTTTTTTACATGTTCCTCTGCATCTATCCAAAAATCCTTATATATTATTATTTGCCTATTATTTATAGGCAATATCTCAAAGCTTTTTAAACTATTCATATTACCATTATTATATCTTTTAAGCTGTAAAGACAGCATATTTATTACCTAACACACTACATTTTTATCTTTGTTCAATTTTTTATTTTAGATAAAAAATTATTTTTTATTAATCTTAATTAAAAATGAATAATAATAATTCTTTAAATAAAGGTATGGGAAAAAAAGAACCAAGGATTTGGAATGGTACAGAAGAGAATTTACTAAAAAAATGGGGAGAACAGGCAGCCTCTTATAGAATTTTACATAACAGAGCATATAGAAAGTATAAATATCTTACTGCTTTATTTACGATACCTGTTATTATCGTATCTACACTTACTGGTACTGCCAATTTCTCACAAGGTACTATTATCCAAATCTATCCTAGTTTTGATGTATATTTACCATTAATGATTGGTGCTTTAAATTTAATATCAGGTATAATAACAACAATAGGTCAATTTTTAAGAGTAAGTGAATTAAATGAGGCTCATAGAAATTCAAGTATATCATATGGTAAATTTGCGAGAAATATTTCTACAGAACTTTCTTTACCTCCAAATGAAAGAACTTATAGTGGCTTAGATTTTATTCAAATTTGTAGAAATGAGATGGATCGTTTAATTGAACAATCTCCTGAAATTGGTATGGAAATTATTACTAAATTTGAAAGAAATAAAAAATTCAAAAATATTATTAAACCTGAAGTTATTAATATATCTTCAATTGTTCCATATCAGCCTACTAAAGAAGAACAAACTAAGGAAATTGTTGCGGATGCTGCTAATAAATTTAGAGATAAGTTTATCAAAAACAAATTGAAAGAAAGTTCTCCTTTAGCAGATAAAGGATTTAATAATATTGCTGCTAATAAAGAATTTAAAATGAGAACTAGTGTTCAAAATGAATTAGATGAAATTGTTAAAAGAAAAAGTGTAACTAATTCTGAAAATAAAGAAGAACTTAATAATATATTCAAAAATATGTCTTTTAAGAATGATACTTTTAAGAATGATACTTTTAAGGTAGATATTAATAGTTTAGAGAAGAATCAATCTAATAATGATGAAGTGATTAGTTCTGTTAAAAATGTAAAAAATTTATTTGAAAATAAAAGTGATGAACCAAAAAATAAAATTTTATCTCTTTCTGAATTAGTTCAAAAAGATAATTTAAATACTATTAAAAACATTAATGATTCTAAAAATAATACAAATGACAATATTAAACCTAATTTATTATTAACAAAAAACAATATAAATAATAAGTTAACTAACAATAAAACATTAGAACTTGCTAAACTTAAAAATAATTTAAAAACAAAACTTGATAAAACAAAAGAAAATATTGATAATAATTTAGAAAATAATATAGAAAATTTAGAAGAGATTGAATCAAATTTAGATGAAATAAACAATGTTATTAGTAATAATACTGAAAATATTGTAATAGATAATGAAGCAAATAATGAAACAAATATTTCAGAAACAGTAGAAGATATCACTTCAGTAGTAACTGAACAAGTACAAGAACAAGTACAAGAACAAGTACAAGAACAAGTACAAGAACAAGTACAAGAAGTTATAGAAGCTGTTGATAATAATATTAATGAAATTACTGTTTTAGAAATTGATGAAGAAGAATCAATTAATAATGATAATAATGATAATAATGATAATAATGATAATAATGGTAATGATGATAATAATGATAATAATAATAATGAGAATAATAATGATAATGAAGAAATAGGAAATCAAACAGAAGAAGAATAAATAATATAATTAATAAAAAAAATAAAATATATAAATTTAAATAAATAATAATGAAATTAGTAAAAAAATTAAATATGAAAAATATATCATATGATACAATATTAATTTTAATTTTAGTTAGTGTATTATTTATTTATATGCTTATTAGTTTAGATGATACACCAAATAAAGTAATTCAAAATAATGAAGAAGTAGAAAATTTTGAAGAAGATGAGGATATTCAAGAAGATCAGGATATTCAAGAAGAAGAATATCAAAATCAAAAACAAAAAGAATTAGAAGCTGAATTAAAAGTTGAAAAAATGGAAGAAAATCAAGATAATGAAGATCCTAAAAATGATAATAAACCTGCATTTGATAATAAAGGAATTAGTGAGAAATCTAGTCAAGATATAGTACAGACTAAAGATAAAAAAACAACTGTAGTTCATAATCATTACTATGGTGGTAATAAAGAATTAGCAAAGATGATGAGTAAATTATTAGAAGAACATAATAAAAATTTAAATCAAAATCAAATGGATATGATAGATCAGGGAACATGTATGAGAGTAAATGAGAAATTAAATACAACAACATTAGCAGAATATAAAAATAATAGATTCTTAGCAGATCTTAAAAATAAATGCGATAAACAAAATATGGCAAATTCAACTTGTAAAATAGCTCCTACACAAGATCAAACATCACTTATTGGTACTATATTATCTGATGCTAGAAATACACAAGTAGGTAGTATTATTAAAGATTAAATTTCATTATAATATTTTAATGCTTTTTCTGATGCAATTTGTTCAGCTTTCTTTTTTGTATCACTATTACCTATTCCTATTATTTGATCCTCATTTTTTATAATTATTGTAAATATCTTTTTCCCATTTACACAATGTACGCCACGCTCATAGAATTTTGGTATTGACATAAATGTATGTTGAAAATATTTTATTAATTTATCTTTATAATTATTATTCTGTATTATTAATTCTGCTAAATCTACTTTATCCTCAATTACATTTATTATCCACTTCTGAGCAACTTGAAATCCTAATCCAGTTAAATCTAATTTTAATGTTGTATTGGACTCGTATCTATTAAAATCCATATATATAGCACAAATAAATGCTTCAAAAACATCTTCTAAAATTTTATAATTTGTTCTACCACTATTATCTTCAATTTGTTTTGATATTATTATCCATTTTTCTAATCCTATATGTTTACATAAATCTGACAACATATGACCATTAACTAGTTTACTTCTCATTTTTGTTAAGAATCCTTCTTGTTGATGTGGATATCTTTCATATAAATAATTTGCCACTGTTGTACTTAATATTGAATCACCTAGAAATTCATATCTCTCATTTGATTCCTCTTGTAATGGTAAACAATTTTCTGGACAATTCTTATTTCCACTTATAAAATTATCATTTTTTCTTGTTGAATAAGATTTATTTACTAATGATTTTCTATATAAATCTATATTTGAACATTTAATATTTATATCAAATCTTGATAGTATTTTATTTACATCATCTTCATTAATTAAAATATTTTTTTCATTATAAGGTGTTTCATTAACATCATTATCCGACATATTTAAACTTAAATACAATTTATAAAATAAATTTTATATAAAAATAATTTCTAAAAAAATTTTTTTTTCTACAAATTTAAATTTAATTAAATTTTATTTCTTAATAATTTTTTATTTCAATTTCAATTTTTTTAAAATAATAATTCTATTATCTTTTCAGATGTTTTATTTCCTAATTTCCGTTTTTTATTATTTTTAACTTCTATCTCTATTTCACTTAAATAATTTATTCTCTCTTCATCATTATCATATTCATTTAACTTTAATATCAAATTATTCATTGAACCAAATATATCCGATATTTGCCCTCCTATTCTATTTGATATTCCTGGTATTTGACTTAAATATAATGTTAAAATATTCTCTTTTGTTATATTATCCTTCTTTCTTCTTTTTAATAAACATTTATTATCAATATCTTGTGTTTTGTTATCATTAAAATATTTATTTTTATTTTTAATCATTCTTTTTATAAATTCTTCAATAATAAAAATAGTTTCTTTAACATTTTTGGTTAGAAAAATACCATAATTATTTATAATAGTAGTATTTAAAATAGCACTAAGAAGAATACTACCTCTAAGACCATGAAAATTTTTATTATTTATTTCATTATATGATGTAAAATTTTCAAAAATATAATTAATTTTTATAGAAGAGTCTAATGATAAATTAAAACGTTGTTTTTGTTCATGATATCTATTATCTTTAATAGAATCTGATAGATCTTTTAATGTTTTTCTTTCAAATATATATTTTATAATTCCATCATATTTTATTACAATATCACCTAAATCTAAATTTTCATATTTTATTATACCATTATATTGATTATTATTTATAAAATACTCTTTAATAGAAGTCTCTCTATTATCTATTATTAATTCCATACTATACATATAGTATTATAGTTAATATTTTAAATATTTTATACAATATAAAATATATTTATATTAATTAAATTAATTAAAAATGATTTTATTACATTTTGGTATAGATATTGTAATTGCTTTTATATCATTATTAGTTGGATTAATAATAGTTACACAAGAAAGTTTAGAGAAACTTAGATTAAAATATTATTTAGATACTGAAGAAGGTAAAAAAGCATATCAAAAAAGATTAATTGAATTAAAAGAAAAGGAAAAAAATAAAGAGTCAGATAAATTAAAGAAAGAGAAAGAAGAAAAAGAAAGAAAAGAGAAAGAAGAAAGAGATAGAATAGAAAAAAGAGAAGATAATTTAAGAAGAGAAAAGAGACAAGAATTAATAAATGCTGATGAAAGAAGAAGAAGAGAAGAAAGAGAAAGAAGAGATAGAGAAAATTCTGAAAGAAAAAGAAGAGAAGAACGTGAAAATGCTATTCGTAGAGAAAAACTAGAACGTGAAAATGCTTATAGACAGGAACGTTTATCTTTAGAAAGAAGTAAGGAACGTCGTATGATTGAAAGAAGTAAACCACCAAATACTTTGAATGATTCTGAAGCTAAACGCTCGTTTTTTGATCGTTTACGTGGTAAATAATTTATTATTATATAATTCTATCTATTTAAAATTATATAAAATTTTAATTTTTATTAATTTATTATAATTTATTAATAATAAATATGTCAAGTAACATAATTAATAACTATATTAAGAAGACAGATGAAAGAAATAATAAAGCAGAAATAGAGCCAAAAGATTATTATTTGGATAATAGAAAAGGTTTTGTGAAAGATATAGATAGAACATATAGAGATTATATTTTAAAGGAAAAGAAAGATGATGAAGATTTAGATGGTACATATAAAGAATTATTTCCACATCAAAAATTTGTAAGAGATTATTTACAAGAAAGATCACCTTCTAGAGGCTTATTACTTTTCCATGGTTTAGGTGTCGGTAAAACTTGTGCTTCTATTGCTGCTGCCGAGTTATTACTTAATAATAAAGATGTTACTGTTATGTTACCTGCTTCTCTCGGCACTAATTACATTGATGAAGTTAAAAAATGTGGTCATACTTATTATGCCACATCCCAGCATTGGAAATTTATATCTATTAATGATTTAAAAAAAGTTAATATTACAGATATTACTATTATTGATAAAGCTATTATTAAAAAAAATAAGGGTTTATGGTATTCAGTAGAAAATGAAAAAAATAATTATGATAGTTTATCAGATGATGAAAAGAATCAAATAATGATTCAAATAAATAATATAATAAGTAAGAAATATAATTTATTGAATTACAATGGGATAGTAAGAATGAATCAATTTAATGATTTAACTAATAATGGAAAAAAAAATATTTTTGATAATAATATAGTGATAATAGATGAGGTTCATAATTTTATATCAAGAGTAATAAATTCAAGTAAAGTAGCTGAAGAATTTTATAAAATGCTAATGAATGCTTCTAATTGCAAATTATTATGTCTATCTGGTACTCCTATTATTAATAAACCTTTTGAAATATCTTTATTAATTAATTTATTAAAAGGATTTACATATATGTATGAATTAAAAACAAAATCTGATCTGAATGAAGATAATAATAAAATTATTAATTCTATTTTAAAAATTAATGAGAATATAGATTATTATGAGATAGATTTAATTGAAAAGAATATAAAAATAAAATTACTACCTGATAAATTTGTAAAAGATGTAGATACAAATAGAATTACATATAATGAAAATAAAGAAGATAAATACAAGATATTATTAAAAATAATAAAAAAATTAAAAAAAGAAAAATTAATTTTTACAGTAAATGAGAAAACAAAAAAATTTACAAGTTTACCAAGAAATGAAGATAAATTTAATGATAAATTTATAAAAGAAGGTAAAGTGATAAATGAGGAATTGTTTATGAAAAGAATATTAGGGAGTGTATCATTTTTTGAATATACAGATTCTAAATTATTTCCAAAAATTAGAAAAAATGAAATAGTAAAACTTGATTTTTCTGATGTACAATTTAAAAAGTACTATAAAGTTAGGCTTGATGAAATTAAAAAAGAAGAAAATATTAAAAAAAGTGCAAGTTTTAAAAATGATGATGATGAAAAAAATCAAATTTTTAAAGCTTTCTCAAGAGCTTTATGCAACTTTACTTTTCCTGAGTCTATTGAAAGACCTTATCCTAGTAAATTAAAATTATTACTTAATGAAATGGATGATATTGATGATTATAATAAAAAACTTCAAAAAAGTGCATTAAAAGATATGACAGGAAATAAAGATAAATTAGAAGATGAAATAATAGATTTATATAAAGATTTAAAGTTTAAAGATTTAGGTGAATGTTCAGATAGATCAAGAGGAGCAAAACATTATATGAAAAAAAATGAGATACTTGATATAATTAAGAAATATAAATCTATACAAAAAAAATTACAGGAATTATCACCTGATAAAAACTATACTACATTAAAAAAAGATGATTTATGTCGTTTATTATTAGAAATAAGAGATAAAACTAAGTATGGAGGTGCTAAAAAAATTATTAATGAAAATTATGATGATTCTATGTATAATGATTTATTAGAAGAAGTTTTAGATAAAATAAGTGATTCAACACAGAATTATTTAACAAAAGATTTAGGACAGTATTCGCCAAAATTCAAAAAAATGTTAGAATTATTAAAAGAAAGTGAAGGAACATCATTAATATATTCTCAATTTAGAAATGTAGAAGGTTTAGGTATATTCAAAAGAGTTTTAAATGCAAATGATTATGCTCAATTAAAATTAAAGAAAACTTCAAAAGGATATGAATTAGATATGAATGAAGAAGATTATAATAAGAAAAAGTATGTTGAGTTTACTGGTGATAAAGAGATGACAAAGGTAATACTTAATATATTTAATAATAATTTAGATGAATTATCAGAAGTATTAAGAGAACAAATAAATAATTTACATTCAGATAAAAATACAAAAAATGGAAATTTGAGAGGATCAATAGTTAAAATATTAATGATAACGCAATCAGGATCAGAGGGAATATCATTAAAGAATGTTAGACAAGTTCATTTAATAGAACCATATTGGAATATGATAAGAATAGATCAAGTAATAGGGAGAGCAGTAAGAACAGGGAGTCATTTGGGATTACCGGTAAAAGATAGAAATATAGATGTATATAGATATTTATGTAAATTTTCAAAAAAACATTTAGAGGATCGTAAAGTAAAGAATATGGATTTTGGTAAAACTAGTGATGAAGTTATACATGAACTCGCTATTAAAAAAGATAAAATTACAAAAAAATTTTTAGAATTATTAAAATCATCAGCAGTAGATTGTTATTTACATAAAGAGAATCATAAGAAAGTAGAATGTTTTTCATATCCAGTGAATGTGGGAGATGATAAATTGATGGTATATGCAGATATAGAGAAAGAGGATATGGATAATATAGGAAAAACAAAAGTAATAGAAACAGAATTAATTTTTGAATATGTAAAAATAAAAGGAAAAAACTATTATATTTTAAAAGATGATCCTAATGAAAAAACTGGTCAATTATTTGATTATAATGAATATAGTAAGTTTTCAAATATTAAATTTGTTGGGTTATTAATTAAAAATGATAAAGGTAATTTAGTATTAAGATTAATAAAAGATAATAATATTAGATCAAAGGTTGTACCAGTATTAGAAGAGAAGAAAGAGGAAAAGAAAGAAGAGAAGAAAGAAGAGAAGAAAGAATTATTAGAAGGGACAGGAGAATTAAGAGGATATAAGAAGAGAGTGAAAGAAACAATTAATAAATATTCAGAGAATGAGAAATATAATCATAAAATAGTAGAACATGGTGGAAATCCGAATTGTTCATATTGTACAATGGCAGCAATAATAAATCAAATAAATAAATTAAAAAATAAGAAAGAAAGATATAATTTTCAAGATATAAGAAATATGATATCAGAAAAAATTAATCAAGAAGATGATGATTTTATAAGAGTATTATATCAACAAGAATTTGGTAATTTAAATACTGAACAAGAAAGAATTGAATTTAATGCTCAATTATTTGAAAAAGATATTAAAGATATTAAAGAAGAAATTATTCAAAAAATTAAAAATGATAAATGGGGTACAGAGTATGATTTTAATGTATTTAGTAATAAATTTGATATAGGAATAATAATGATAGATGATAAAGGGAAATTATATAATATGGCTAAAGAAATAAATAAGAAAGATTATTACGGTTTAGTATATTATACAGGAGATCATTTTCAAACAATTGGTATTAAAAAAAAGGAGGAAACAACTTATAAATATGTATTTGAATGTAAAGATATACCAAAACCTATAATAAATTTAATTAATGATAATTCAAAAGATCAAGATGATTTTAAATGTTAAATATAATTCAAATTGAATATATTTAAAGGAGAAAAAATATTTAAATATAAATTTATAATTATATATATATTTCGTTTTTTATTTTTATTTTTTAAAAACTAATTAATATACATTTAATTTTGTTTTTGTCTCTATTAAAAACTCTAATACATACTCTAAACTTTCTAATGTTTCTGAACTCTCTATTTTACATGTTAATTTTGATAATGAATTAATTGGAGGATCAAAATATTTTATATCTTCATTTGTACTATAATCATTATTATATATTTCTGGAACATTATTTACATGTAATAATGCAAAACTATTATTAATTGTTGATAATTTCTCACCTACATTTTTATTTAATTCATCTATTTTTAAAGTTAAAAATAATGGATGTGCTGCATTTACATCTGGTACTACCTTTGATGTTGCTCTTATTAATTTTACACTTAATACATCTTTTAATGGTATATCTAAATTAAATACTTTTTCTGCTGATGTACTTGTTAATACCAATTTATATGGCTTGTTTATTTGTTTTGAACTTAAACCATCATTTCTTATCACATTATATTTATTTAAAGTTTTATCAGAATATAAATTATGATTATCTTCTTGCATCTCCATAGTTCTAAATTGAGTATTTAAACCTCTTAAATTATTATTTACACCTCTTTGATATAAGCTCTTATCATTCGCTTTTGCGTATATTTCTTCTAAATTCATTATTTATTTAAATAAATATATATTATATTTCTTAATTATGAACTTAATTATTAATAATGCTCAATATATGACTAAAGATAATCTTATTGATATTATCAAAATTTATGAACAATTTATTAAAGAACAACATTCTATTGATATTTCAACTCAAAATATTAATTTAAAAAAGATAATATTTAATTTAATGCAAAAGATTGATTCTACACAATTTGCAAAAGAATTACATGTAAATGAACTTAATAAAATTACACTTAAAACACTTAGAGAATATATATATGAAAATCATAAAAATATATTTCCTGATAAAAAAAATTTTCCTACTATTCATAGAGAAACTTTAGTTCATTCCTCTAGAAAAAATAGAGTTAAGTTCGATCTTAGAGATGACTCTAAAAATACTACTTTATTAAATAATAATAGAGAAATTAATACTCTTTTTAAAGAAAGAGAAGATGTTCGCAATTTTGAAATTAAAAGAGGCAAAAAATCTAAAAATAAAATTGATTTCTCTGAAAAAGATGAAAATATTTTAACTTCTGATGATTTCACCAATAAAATGAATCTATTACAATCTAATCGTAATAATTTTGTCGATTCTATTAAAAAAAATAATTCTATTATCCCCCCTAATAACAATCAAATTCAAAATAATACCAATACTGAATCCAATGATCTTTTACAAAATGAAATTATCAACAATCCCCTTTTCAATAATGATATTATCCATGATAAACCTGATAATGATAAACCTGATAATATTACTAGCAACAATAAATTAAATACTGATAACTTAGAAACTAATAATATTATTGATGGTTTTGATTTTGATGCATTTGATTCATTTGATAATATAGGTAGTTTTGATGATAATATGGCTAGTTTTGATGATAATGATAATAATTTAGAAAATATAGATAATGATAATAATGATAATAATTTAGAAAATATAGAAAATATAGAGAGAGAAAAAAATATAAGTGAAGAAAATATTTCTAGAAAAAATTTCTCGGAAAAATATACAGAAACACAAAATTTAAATTTAACTAATTTAGAAAATACTACTCAAAATATTACTAATTCTAATAACTTTATTTCTTCCCATAATAATCCCACATTTTATAAACAAAAATTAATTATTAACAGTAATAATAGAAATACTGAATTATATGAATCTAATAACTACAAAATATCATTTAAACAACCTATTAAAAATGTTACTAAAATTAAATTACTTAATGCTTTTATTAAACTTAATAATGATTATTGTATATTAAAACTTAATAATTATAATAATCTTATATCAAATAATGATATAATAATGAATTCATTTTCAATATTATATAAAAATAAAAATTATTATGATGAAAAATATTTTGATGAACCTCTTTCAGAATTATCTGAATTAAATTTGACATTTTTAGACTATAAAGGTAATCTTTATAATTTTAAAGATGATACACATTTATTAGAATTTGAAATTGAATATTTATAATCTATTATTTCTTCTTCTTATTCTTCTATTGTTTCTTCTTCCACTTCCATTCCCTCTACCACTTCCATTCCCTCTACCTCTACCATTATTAGCTCTTCTTACTGATTCTAATATAAAATCTGGCAATTCACTTGTTGGCTCATTTCTTGATTCTTGATTATCATTAAAAATTGGTGGTGGAGGTGGTATTGGACTACCTCTATTATTTCTTATTGGTGGTGATATAATTGTTGATTCTCTTGGTGATCTTCTTGTCCCTCTTGGTGGTGTTCTCATTAAATCTGTTGATATTGCTAATGGTACATATGTCAATTCATTATTATTTAATCTACTTCTTTGTCTTTGTATTCTTGGAGCAGTTGGTGTTGACAATGATGTCATTATTGTTGGACTATCATTATCATTATCACTTTCATTAGTATTAGTTCTAGTTCTATATTGAGTTCTATTTGTAGTTCTTAAAGAAGTCAAATTAAATGGATCACTATTATTATTACTATTATATTCACTACTCGTACTATAACTGTCTGTATAATCTGAATTTCTACTATTTACTAAAGTTCCAATTGAATTTGAATATTTTGAATTTGGTTGTTCACCTATATTTGGTAAATTATCTCTTTCATGTTGAACTAATCTATAAATCTCTATTTCTTGTCTCTGATTACAATGATCTCTACTTACTGCATTTGGATTTACCTCATATATATATGATTCTGAAGCTAAATATCTTATTTTTTTTTCTGTTGTTATTAAATCAAAAACTCTCTTCTTCTTTGATAAGCCTTTTTTAAACGATTTAAAATCTAAAAATTCTGGGTATTCAATATGAGTTTTATCTTCAAGTACAACATATCTATTATTAGTATATACAAAATTTGTAGGAACCGATAATAATGATGATCCTTTACATTCAAATAATATTTTTTGTAATTTTATATCTTTATTACATATATCATCATATCTCTTTCCTATTAAATTTAATCTTTTCTTTAAATAATTTGGAATATTATATTTCTCATCATAATATCTACCTACTTTTTCTCCAGTTTGATCAGGTATTGTAAATTTTGGAACATCAAAATAACTATGTTCTTCTTCTAAAAATTTTTTAAAATCAGATATATTATAACATGTATATGTATATTTTTTTGATCTTGGACTATTTCTTCTTCTAATTACAAAATTACCCCTATTCTTTCCTAAAAATTTATCTATTTCAATATATTCACCTTGTATAAAATTAAAACATTTCTTTTGTAATATCTCATTCTTTGTTTCAGTTTTTGATGACCTTTTTCTTTTTCCTCCACCTTCCTTATTTTCCATATATTCTTTCTTTGATATTCTCTTCTTTTTCCCATTATTATCAATTTTTAAATAATAATTTTTTCCATTTTTATCTCTTTTTGATTTAAATTCTATCATCTCTTTTATTTTATCTTATATTTTTCTTATTTATTTTTTTTATTTTTTATTTTTAAAATATTATTATTTATTAATCATATACTTTATCAAATGGATTCAGATATTTCTCAATATTGTATTAAAACATTAAGTTTCATTAATCTATATTCTGATGATTATGAAAAAATTATAACTTATATCCTTAAAGAAATTAAAGAAAATGATATTGTTTATATCAATAAATCCGATATATGGTACAAATTTAACAAAATTAATAAAAATTGGGAATTATTCGATATCAAAATTCTTATTTCCAAGATGACTGAATTTTATGAATTCTTTTATTATATTATTATTGATTTTATTGATAAAAATCAAGATTTAACAAAAACAAATAAAAATAAATTTAAAAAAATTTCAAAAAATATTGCAGTAAATATTTATGATAGAAAAGTTAATATATCAAAAATATATAACTATTTGAAAACTGAATTCTCAATTAATAAAAATATTTAGTATCATATTTTAGTAAAAAATTTATTTCTATAAGAAAATACATAATTATCATCTAAATTCTTTTTATTAATAAATTTATCAAATTTCACATTATTTAAAGATTGATCTAAAAAATATAATGAAAACATACCACATTCCGTATTCTCCTTTTGATGTTTTACTGAATTATATACTAATCCAAAATTTGTATTATTATTTATTTTATCTAAATCTTTTGTTATTTTCTTTATAAAACTAATAACTTCTATAGGAGGTCTCATTCCATTAGAGTCATAATAATATGCTCCATAATTTTTTGATTGACCATCTATATTTATATATAGTGATGTCCAATGTGATCCAGATTGCCAATGTTCATCTAAATTAAATATAAATCCTAATTTACTTATTTTTTCTTTTCTTAAATCACCTATATTTAAATTACACATCTCTTCTGATACACATATATCATCTATTTTTTTTTCGAAATCTATTGGAAATACTCCTATAAATTTAAAATTATTATGTTTATCCATATATTGATTCATTACATTTAATAAATCTGAAGTATTTAACCATTTATTTGGATTATTTCTCCATTCATTTGGTTTCTCTGGTCTAAAATTACCTTTATATTTATTAATATTACTATTTAAACTCATATAATTTTGTTTTAACCAACAAAATTCATTATTATTACAATTTTTATAATTTTTTTCTATTAGAATTTTCCATAATTCTAACTTATTTTTTTTAGATATATTTTTTATTTTATCATCATGAAACTTATTATATCTTCTTGCTATCTCTTTTAACTCTTTTAAATTATAACATGTTGGTATTTTATCCTTATTTTCTATTCTTGGTGAACATGTCATATTCTCTATATTTCTCTTTGCCATTTTTTTATCTTATATTAGATTTTTTTTTCATTTTTTATTATATATTATATTACCAAACAATTTATTACATTTATCATAATATAAAGAAGTAAAAAAAAATTTAAAAATAATTTAAGATTATATTTTAATATAAAAAAAATATTAATATTTTAATTAATAGTGATGTTGAATAAAAATTATAAAAATGGTGATTTTATTAAATATTTAGAAAAAAACAATTTTATTGCCGGAAAAAAATCTGATTTTACTCATACTAGTATGGGAGTTCCATTTCGTTCATATTATGTTGATACTGAAAGAAATGATTCATTTTTAGATTACTATTCTTCAGCTATTGAAAGTAATGAAATACTTCATTTTACTGAAAAACATAAATTTTATTCTCCTATATTAATAGATTTTGATTTTAGATTCAACATCAATAATAAAAATATTAATAGAATTTATAATTTAGAAAATATAAAAAAATTATTAGAAATTTATACTAGTGTTCTAAATCAATATACATGTAAAAAAGAATATAATATATATTTACTTGAAAAAACTAAACCTACCATCACCAAAGATAATCTTGGTAAAGATGGTGTACATATTATTATACCCGATATTGTCACTAAACCTGTTGTTCAATATCTTATTAGAGATAAATGTATTTCTCTTATGGATCCCATTTTTAAAAATATTGGATTCACCAATTCTACTGATGATATCTTTGATGAAAGAGTCATTGAAAAAAATAATTGGCTTATGTATGGTAGTTCTAAACCCGATAAAGAACCTTATTTAGTCACACAAACTTTCAAATTTTCCAATAATACTATTAAAACTATTAAAAATAATAAATCTATTAGAGATTATATTAGTCTTTTTTCAATTAGAAATAAAGATTACAATGAAGATGAAAATATAAAATTTGAAAAAAGAGATGAGATAAAAAAGTATAATGATGTACTAATGGATAAAGAAAGGGAAAAGCTCACTTATAAACAAATTATTAAATCTACTAAAAATTATAAAAAAAATCAAGATGTTAATATTGAATTAATTAAAAAATTTATTAAAATATTAAATCCTGAACGAGCTGAACATTTTGATACATGGATTCGTCTCGGTTGGTGTTTAAGAAATATTGATTATAGACTTCTTGAAGATTGGGAAGAATTCAGTAAAAATTCTGATAAATATCAAGAAGGTGAATGTGAGAAGAAATGGGATTTTATGAAAGAAGGTAATCTAGGTCAAGGTACCTTAAGAATGTGGGCTAAGAAAGATAATCCTGAAGAATATGCTAAAATTATTCAATCAGATCTTCATTCACTTATGTTAAAAGCTAAAAGTGCTACTCATACTGATGTTGCAAGAGTTATCTATCAGATGTTTAGATATGAATTTGTTTGTTCCAATATTAAGAAAAATATTTGGTGGCAATTTAAAGATCATAGATGGCAATTAACTGATAGCGGTGTTGGTCTTAGAAAAAAAATGTCTAGTGAAGTTTTTAAAGAATTCTTAAGAGTTGCTAATGGTTATTTCTCTAAATCTCTTGAAACTGATGATGATGATGATGAACAAGAAAGACTTAAAAAACTTGGTGATAAATATAGTAAAATATCTAGTTCACTTAAAAATCAAACACAAAAAAGTAATTATCTCAAAGAATGTTCTGAATTATTTTATCATGACAAATTTGAAGAAAAACTTGATAGTAAATGCACTCTTATCGGTTTTAAAAATGGTGTTTTCGATTTAGAAAACTATGAATTTAGAAATGGTCATCCTGAAGACTATATCTCTTTCACTACTAACAATGATTATATTAAATATGATGAATCTTCTGAACTTATTCAACAAATTAATGACTTTATTAATAAAATTTATACTAAAGACCATATTAGAACCTATGTTCTGAAATTATTCTCTAGTTTCCTTAATGGTAATATTAAAGATGAAAAATTCCATATATTTACTGGTAGTGGAGCTAATGGTAAAAGTAAAATTATTGAATTATATCAAAGCTCTTTCGGTGATTACTGTGGTCAATTTAATGTTTCGCTATTAACACAAAAAAGAGTTAAATCTAATGAAACTAATAGTGAACTTGCACAATCTAAAGGTAAAAGATTTATGGTTTTACAAGAACCTTGTGAAGGTGAAGAAATTAATACTGGTTTTATGAAAGAACTTACTGGTGGTGATACTATAGTTTGTAGAGGATTATTTAAAGATCCTATCTCATTTAAACCTCAATCTCATATGATTCTCACTTGTAATCATTTACCAAATATTCCTAGTGATGATGATGGGACTTGGAGAAGACTTAGAGTTGTTGAACATAAATCTAAATTTACTGATAATCCTAATCCTAAAATTAAAAATGAATTCAAAATTGATAAAGAAATTTCATTGAAATTTGAAGATTGGAAAGAATCATTTATGTCTCTACTTATTCATTACTACAAGATTTATAATAAAGAAGGTATTTATGAACCTGATGAAGTTACTGCTTGTACTAAAGAATATCAACAAGATAACGATAATCTTAAATCATTCTTTACTGATAGAGTTGAAGAAAATGATGATGGATTTCTTACATCTAATGAACTTTATACTGACTTTAAATTCTGGTATAAAGAAAGTGGATTACCTGTTAAGAAAGTACCTAATAAGAAAAATGTTATTAAATACTTTGAAAAAACTTTAGGATCTTTATCTACTATTAATGGTCATAAAGGTTGGCAAAAATATCAATTATGTACTCTTAAAATCGATGACAATAATGATGAACTTTAAATTTTAAATTTAATTATAATTATTTAAATTAATTACAATATATTTTTCTATTATCCAAAATTTTTATATTTATTTAAAATTTGATTTAAATAAATTTATATAAATTAATATAAATATCTTTTGTCATGTCTATTAATACCGAACATGCTATCACTAATAGTTTCAATATTATCAAAGAAATGTTTAATGATAGAAATATTTCCACTTCAAATTTAGATAATATTTCTAGTAATGAACTTATACAATTTTATAACCAAAATTTCTTCTTTGATATACAAATTAATCCCACAATGAAAATTATTTATTATATCAATAACAAAATTAAAATGCAAAATATTGAAAAAATAATTGATATTAATAAAGATAAATATATATTATTTGTATCAAAAGAAAAATTAACAACTAATAATTTTAAAAGTTTTTCTAGTTATAAAGAGGCAGGAATAGTAATTCAATTTTATTCATTAAAAGAATTACAATATAATATTTATAGACATGAATTAGTACCAAAACATGAAATTATAGACAATAAAGAAGAAATTGAAGAAATTAAAGATAAATATTTAATTAAAAATAAATTACAATTCCCTTTAATTCTTCATACTGATCCCGTTTGTAAATATTTAAATATTAAACAAGGATCTCTTGTTAAAATTACTAGACCTTCTCCTACTGCTGGTGAATATATTTTATATAGGTATGTTGTTTAAATATATATATATATCCCATCTTTTATTTATTTTATTCTTTATTTTTTCTATTTTATTATATTAATAATATAATATGTCTGATAGTATTAGTGATGTTCGTACATCTTTTCCCAATAATCTACTTTTAAATACTGATGCTACTTCCCAATCTCAGTTAGAAACTCATATCTCTCAACTTACTAATATTAATAATTTTATTAACAATTTTAATAGTTTATTAGTAACTTTTCAAAATTCTTATAATTTTCATGTAGATGATATAATGAAGAATTTGAGAATACATGATACTTTATCAAAAAGTTTTTTACATTTAGTGTATGTTGCACTATGGTATCATAGTAAAGATACTAATCTTAATTTTAATAAAAGTCAACTTAATGAAATTAAAAATTTTAGAAAAAATTTATGGAATCTTAATAAAAATTCTATTAATCCTATTAACAATCTTGATGATATTTCTAATGTGTCTTTTAATTATAATTTATTCCCTAATGATACCAAAGAAAGTAATATAAAAACTAGATTAATAACTAATAATGTTTTTAAAATTTATAACCATATTAAACATATTGAAACTTCTAATATTAATAGTGATAGTAAGTTATTAATCTCAAATATCTATAAACATAATTTTATGTCTGAACTTTTATTAAGATCACTTTTAGATACTAATTATAATACTAATGGTGGTGATTCAACTATTGTTAATTATTTAGGTAATAATTCTAGTCAACTTGGTATTGGTAATTTACATAATAATGTTAGTTCTACTTTAGATTCTAGAAATGATTGTACTAATAATAAACCTAATTCATTTATTATGAATAAATTTAAATATCTTATGAAAAAAATTCATTCAAATTTATTAGAGAATGATAAATTATATAATAAATTAAATAAAAATGTAAATATTTTAAATATTGATAAAATATCGGAAAGAATAAGTATTAGAAACAATACAATTAATGAATTAAATGTAAAAAAAAATGATTATGAATATATTAATAGAACTCTTACTGAAAAAAATGTTTATTCATCTAAAAATAATTATCAAAATAAAATTAAATTCTATTTACTATTACTATTAATTATTATTTTCATCGCTTATAATTTTTATGTTGTTTTTAGTAATAAAGATGATAGAATAATAAGTATTATTAATATTTTAATAATAATAATATTATTAATTACAAAATTTTATTATTTATTAAAATAAATATTAATATTAATAATGACAACATCATTGTTTAAACATAAATGGGATAGCAATTACAATACATTTTGGGCAAGTAGCTTAAATAATAAAATACCTCATTTAGTTGAAAGAAAAATATGTTTCTCTTCAAAAGAATCTAGAGATACTAATTCTAAAAGTAATTATAATTATCTTACTGGATTAACAGATATTAGAGTTAAAAATAATTATGGTAGTGGTTATCAAAACCCTAATCATACTCTTAAAGATTTAGTTAATTTCTTATCTACTAAAATTAATAATAATATTGAAAATATTACTGATAAAATTAATGCTATTAATTCACAACAAGATAGTGTAAAAAATATTAGTAAGATAACTGATCTTCAAGATGAAAAAATTAATAATTTATCAAATAATGTAACAAACTTAAGAAATACTAAATTCAGAAATATGAGAGATTTTCAAGATACTGATTTCTCTGATAATAATTTTGATCATAATATTAATCTTATTTTAAATTCATTTGGATTTATTGCACTTATATTAATTCTTAATAAATTAATAAAAGATGAAACAATATCGAAAAATATAGGGACAGTGTTAAATTTAATAGTAGTTTCAATATTTTCAGTATATATTTTAATAAATATGAATACATCAGATACAAGACATAAAACAGATTGGAATAAAATAAATTTCAATAATATGAAAGTGAATGAGGAGATATAAAAAAATTTTTTACACAAAAAATATAAAATTTAAATTTAACTAAAATTTTTTTTCTTGATTAAATTTTATGTTATTTAAATAATTATTTTTATTTTAAATATATGGAATATATCTATATTCTTTTGATTCATATATTTTTACTATAAAATCTTTTGAATACTCATCTATAAATATACTATCGCCATCAACTAATTCTCTACAACCTCTTTCTTTCATACATTCATCACCTTGAAAGTTCAATGGAATTTTTATTATATTATATGTATTTGTTGTTGTATAATAATTCCATCGTTGACTTCTCTGATATGTTTGTTTTCCATATAATGGCAATACTTTGTCTAATTGACTATTTGATAGAATCCCTATTTGAATATAACTTGTTTCCCCTCTTGTTGGTATATTAATTGGTATACTTTTTAATGGAGCTCTACTTTCTTCATTTTCTTTTGATACATTTACTGATATAGGTTTATTATTTTTAATATTATTCATACGAATATTATCTAAAATAATTTTTATAATTAATAAAAAAATAATTATTATACCTAAAAAAAAAGCTAAAATGAAGTTTCTTTCACTATTATTCATTTTATTATAAAAAATAAAATATTATGGAATTAAGATTTTTCTAATTTTTTAGTTTCATTATATATTTGTCTGTTAGTTTTACTACATATCTTATCTTTTAATTTTTTATCTTTATTTTTTTTATATTTATATTCTTCCCAATTATCAAATTTTTCATCATCATCTGATTCTTCATCTTCATTTTCTACTATTATATTATCAATTACATTTATACTGTTATTAACAATTTTAGGTATTAAAATATTTTTTTCAATTTTATTCCATTTACCTTCTTTAATGTAGTCCATGTATGGTCCTAAAAGATTATTGACTTTAATATTTCTATTTTCGGGATGTTCATTATTGAAATGTACATTATCTAGATAACGATGTATGGAATTAATAGGGCTTTCAATACATTTTTTTATAAAATTTTCATCTTTTAGTAAATATTCAATATTTTCTTCACCAAAATTGTTTACAATAATAATATTTTGATCTCTTCCAATAGTTGTAATATTATTTGTGTTACTATGGTCATTATTAATAACCTTCGCATGAGCTTGTTCTAATTTACTTTTTTCAAGTATTAATTGCTCTACCTGCTTTTCTAGTTCTTTTCTTTTTATAACTTCTTTGTCTAAAAGAATATCTTTTTTTTCTAATTCATTTTCAAGTATATTAATAGTTTTTTTTTCAATAATAATTGGATTAACTGAACACTTCTTTTTATGCTTACATTTACCACTTTTTGATTTATACTCCTTCCCACAATTTTCACACTTATAACAACCTTTTTTTACTTTATATTTTTCTATTAATTGTTCTATAGAGATTTCTTTTAAAATCGGTTTACATATTTTTTTATTATGAAAATGTCTTCTTAGATGAGTAAATCTAGTAAATTCTTTACCACATCTGTCACATTGTATTACTTTTATATTATTTTGGAATACTTTTTGCCCTTTGTGGTCCATTTATATATTTTAATATTTTTATTTTTAAGTGTTTTGGAATACTATTAGCCCATTTTGTAGCACATCCCTCCTATATTGAGCAAAAAGTACCCTATTTCTATATCAGAGAGAGAGTGTGTGTAAAAAAATTTGAAAAAGTTTTTTTATTTATAAAACATATAAAATATATTTTATATATTTTATAAAAATAAATTCAATAAATATTTTGTGTTAATTATTAAACAATAAAATTAAAATTTGAATTTTTAGTTATATTTATAAATATATACAAAATGTATATTTATATTTTGAAATTAGAAAAAGATAAATACTATGTTGGAAAAAGTTCTAAATTATATAAAAGACTAGATGACCATTTTAATTCATATGGTTCTTCTTGGACTAAAAAATATAAACCAATTAAAGTTATTAAAACTATTGAAAATTGTGATAAATTTGATGAAGATAAATATACATTAAAATATATGAAAAAATATGGAATTCATAATGTTCGTGGTGGTAGTTTTTGTGAAACTAAATTAAATAATGATAATTTAAAAACTATTAACAAAATGTTAGATAGCGCTAGTGACAAATGTTATAATTGTGGTGAAAAAGGTCATTTTGCAAGTCAATGTGAGTATTATACTGATGATAGTGAATATGATAGTGATGATTATACTGATGGTAGTGAAGAAGAAATATGGTGTTGTAGTTATTGTGATAAAGAATTTACTACCGAGAAAGGTGCATCATTTCACGAAAATGTTCATTGTAAATTTAAAAATAATAATAATTATAAAAGTAGTTATAATAATAAAAAAATAAATTGTTATAGATGTGGTAGAGAAGATCATTATTCAAATGATTGTTATGCTACAAAACATATTAAAGGTTATTGGTTAGATTGATTTAGTTTTTTTAAATGTTCTTCATATTGAGATTTTATATAAAATATTTTATTTGTTTTATCACATTTAAATTCTTGTTCTATACTATATGGGTCAATCTCATATTCAAATACTTCACCTTCGTTCCATCCATCATAAAATAAATAATTTACACTTAAATTATGTTTTAAACCATCATTTTTATATTTATTTAACCATTTTATCAATAATTCTTCTCTTTTTGCTTGAGATAATTTTTTTATTTTATTATTATTATCCTTAAAATTATCTGGATTGTATCTTATAAATAAAATTGGAATACCTCCTTCATTCATATAAATGTTTTTCATTCTATTTATTTCTCCTAATTCACAATAAGATTTATGACGATTTTCGTCTACTTCTACAAATACTATATAATTACCAAAATCAAAACCTATTTCTTTTTCTTCTGAATTAATACCACCACAATCTCTATTAATTCTTACATTATATTCTGTTGGTTTCATAAAATTTGCTTCTAATATTTTTAACACTCTTTTTTCTTTTATTTTTTGATGTTTTTTTAGTTCTTTATGTTTCTCTGTTAATCCACAAAAATTAACACATAAACCATTTATTATAATATCAATTGTTCCACATTTAATGCATTTTCTCTCTACTAAATTTTCATCATTATCAGTTTTATGATTTTCACAATGAATAGGTTTATTAATTCCATAAGTAGCAACTTCATTACAATTTTTATTTCTACATCTTCCACGAGGATTAATAATCATTCCTTCCTCTTTATGAACTGCACATCTATTTGGTATATTGCAAGGAATTCCATATGATGCTCTTTTTTTACATTTAATACATTTAGGATGTATTATATCAATCATATCTGGTTCAGAACAATTTTTACAATATAATGCTTTGGTTTCACCTGGTTTGTTATAGCCAGGTTGTGTTTTTTTACATATAATACACATACGACTATTTACATTAATCATACCTGGTTCAGAACAATTTTTACAATATAATGCTTTGGTTTCACCTGGTTTGTTATAGCCAGGTCTTGTATTATTACATATAATACACATCGGATGTTTTACATCAATCATACCTGGTTCAGAATGTCTTTTACAATATATTCCAAAAGTTTGATCTTTAAAATTAAAACAAGCATTTATGCTACAAGTTTTACAAATATTTTTACGATTACTTCTTTTATTATTACACGAAAAACAACATTTATGATCTTTTCCATTATAAAAAAATTTATCATTATTTAAAACAACATTACATCTACCACATTTTTTAGTGTTTTGATTAACCGACATTTTAATATAATCAAAATGTCACTAATTCTTTAAATAATTTTTTATTATATTTTTTATACACTCTCTCTCTGTAATAGGGTTGTATGATATTTATCTCATTTTATGACAATAATCATACATTTTGAAATATTAATCATACAAAAAAATAAAAAACCACAAAAAAATAAAAAAAATTTTCTATTATATTTAATTTTTTTTTAAATTTTTTTTTGTTTAAAAGATAATATTAGTACTATTAATAAAATCTATTATTTTATTTTTATTTTTATTTATATGTTGTGTTCCTTGTACTTTTTTAGGACCTCCTATTTCTAACCATTTATCCCAATTAATTTCTAAAAAAGATCTTGATAAATATAATACATTTCTATTAGTTTGTCCAACATTTAAAGACCATGTATTTAATCTATTATTTGGTGAAAGAACTTCTTCTACTTTATGAATTTGTACTTTACCATAATTATTTTTTGTACGATTAAATAGAAATATAAATATTCCATCTTTTTTTTGTTTATTAAATTTAGTATCATCCCACATAATTTGTTGTTTATTATTCCTTCTAATAACTTGTTCTTTATAATCTATATTTGATTTAGAATTTAAATTTTGATTTATAGGTGATACTACAATTGTAATATCATTTTTTACTTTATTATGTAAAGTTAACATTTTAAATAAAAAATTTTATAAAAAATTATAATTCAAATTTTTTATTTTGTTATTTCAATAATTTAAATTCTAACATTATAAGGTTTTACTGTTTCGCAATCATTACATATTATTAATATACCATATGGCCTAACTATAAATACATTATGATTTAATGATATACATGTGTTATCTTGATATTTTTGTTTATAAATATTTGTATAATCTTTCATATTTTTATATGGTCTAAATCTATCTTTTAAAATATTATCATTTCTACATAATGGGCATATTTTTATTTTATTAATACATTCTTTACAATAATTAGATTCACTATGATAACATGTCCATTTGTTTAAAATAATATTATTTTTTTTAAACAGATTATACATTTTGTCATAGTATATATAATCATAATTTTTTTTGTTTTATTCAAATTTTATATATTAATAGAAATTCTATATATTATAGAAAATATGATATCTAATAAAAGTAATAATAATGATACTTTAAGATTATCATAGTATAAATAAATAGCAGATAATATATAAAGTATACCATGAACATATCTTGTTTCATGCCAAAAAACTTTAGCAATTTGAATTTCGTTATTTGACCCTATTAAAGCTTTTCTTAAAAATCCTAATCCAATACCTATTAATACTAATAAACTAAGATATTTTCCTAATCTGTTTTTATAAAAATATCTTATACTTAGTATCAATAATAATCTAATACTTATACATATATACCAAAATGGATGTATATTCATTTATTTATTATAATATTATTTATTCAAATCTAATGATCCTTGTGCAGTTATAAGAGGTTTATCGTAATTACCACTAAAATAAATATTATTATTTTTTTCATTAAATATATTAGATTGAATTTTATCGAGTGAATTAGTAATAAATGTGTCTATAACAGCAATACTATTATTAATATTACTATCTAAGTTATTGTTATTATTGGATGATTGATTATAATTATCTTTAATAGTTTTTTTTAATATATTTTCTTCTTTAATAATATCTTCTTTGTATTTTTTTTTGATATTTAATATTTTATCTTTACTGTGAAATACAATAGTAATAATAAGACATATTGAGATTAAAAGAGAAATAGTGTAATCTTTAGAAATAAAATAAATAATTAATAATAATATAAAAACTTGACTAGCATAATGGTTTACAGTTTTAATAATAATATGGTTAGGATAATACGGTAATAATAATATATAAAGACATAATAATATTTTAAATATAGTGTAAAAATTGAATAAAATAATATTCATATTCTTGTTTATATAATAAATATATTTTAAATGGATAATATTAATAAAACATTTATATCTGAGAGAGGTTATGGATTATTAAAAGATGAATTTGATTATAAATTATTATCAGATATAAGAGATGAATTAACAGTATCACCTAAAACTATGAATAGTTTTGGAACAGCAAATATAACAAAATATAAAATTTATACAGAAAGTTCAAAGAAATTATATTTACCAAAATATTATGGATTAAAAAAATTTGGAAAACCTGATGTATATAAGCTGAATGATGGTAAAGATATTAATATAAAATTTAATGGAGAACTCCGTGAGAACCAATTGAAACCTGTAGAAAAGTTTTTAGAATCTGCAAGAGATCCAAATAAGATGGGTGGTCTTATTAATCTTGCTTGTGCTTCTGGTAAAACTGTAATTTCTTTAAATATTATTTCACAATTAGGAAAAAAGACACTTGTAGTGGTTCATAAAGATTTCCTACTTAAACAATGGAGAGAAAGAATAGAACAGTTTTTACCAGATGCTCGCGTAGGACTTGTTAAAGCAAAAGTAATTG
>Ga0181568_10000145_pt1 | contig 58038 bp, 58 predicted proteins | sample 101ome_20_FD_133758 | JGI IMG/M metagenome (GOLD analysis project Ga0181568, IMG submission 133758) | Coastal salt marsh microbial communities from the Groves Creek Marsh, Skidaway Island, Georgia - 101404AT metaG (megahit assembly) | ecosystem: Environmental > Aquatic > Marine > Intertidal...
AATCTTAGAGTTTAATCTACCAGAAGACCAATCTGACTTTGATTTAGCGGTCAATGGTGCTAAAGCACAAGTAGCCCTTTGGGAAATGGACCAATGGTTACGAGCACAGTATAAGTATATGTCTGACGATGAATACAGTAAGGACAAATACGAAACATTTGAGAAGTGTAGAGAACAGCTCCGTGAGATTATGTTTGAGAATGGATTAAAATTTGACTAACACCAAAGAGAGATGGGACAGAAATCAAAGTTAATGCTTGATAATAGAACAGGCTTTAACAATAATATAGTTACTGGACGGGGAAAAAAAGAACCTTTTAGAATTACAGATAATGTTATGAAATGGGGTAAGTATAGAGGAAAAAAACTTTCTGAAGTTCCTCGTTCTTACTTAGAATGGATGCTTAAAGAAATGGATTTGTCCACTACAAGAATTAGAGCAATTAAAGATGTTTTAAAATGATTAATTTTAAATGGATTATAATAATACTGACTTATCTATTGGCAGTGTATTTTATTTACTTAACTGGTAAAGAAGACAATAAAAAATGAAAAAGTTATTATTCGTCACAATTATTGGAATATTTGTGACATCATGTACTGGTACTCTAATAGCATTAGAGGCCAATCCTGGAGATTTTCAGGCTAAATCTGAATTAGTTCTTGCTTCTGTTAATGATAGCATACTACTAATTAAAGATAATGATGTTGGTCATCACCTTTATGAAACCTGGTTAACAGGTGCTTGGGGTAATGACCATGTTGTTATCCTTATGGATACATTGTATTTTAATAAAATTTATGAAGAATTATATATGGTTAATAAAACCAATTAAAAAAGTACTAAAGATTACCGGTATAATTATGACAATATTTATAGCAACATTGCTTTCATTGCATTTTATACCGGTAAACTCTTACAGTGAATCAACTGAAGCAGAATTTTACCTAATGGATAATGGTCAACACATTGATATAATCCTGTATGAAGATTCTGTTTACAAAGCCTATGGTTGGGGGTCAAAAATATTTTTTACTGAAGTAAATAATTTTGAAGATCTAACCATTAAAACAGCAATACAATCGTTGTTTACAGAGCCAGCTTCTTTAATGAGAGTGCTAGAATATAAAACAGTTAATCCCAGATGGCATAGAGTTAATTGTAGTAATGAACAGTATAATATTATACGTAATTATATACATAACTCTTATTACCATAACCTTAAATACAATGATAAATTTTATCATGCTAAAGGTAATTACAATGCGTTGAACACATGTAACACTTGGGTAAATACTGGTTTAAAGAAAGCAGGTTTAAAGGCTGTAATGTATACTTTAACAAGTAGTCCAATATCAAAACTTTATGAAGAATCATATACATCTAGAAGCAGTAATTAAGGACGGTAAGTTTAGTTATCCTATATCGGCTAATGAATCTAGATTAAAGAACTTTTTAGCTAATGCTCCAGAAGGTGCAAAAGTTGAAATGTTTATTAGTGTATCTGATGAAAAGAAAGGCAGCAATGCTCAGCTGGCAAGAATCCATGCTATGTGTAGGGAGATTGCAAATGAGCTAGGTTATACATTTGAGGAGATAAAACTCCAGGTAAAGAGACAAGCAGGACTCTGTTTTATGAAAAATAATTCAGAGTACTGCAAGTCCTTTGCTACCTGTGACAGGGCGGAGTTAAATCTTGCTATACAAGCATGTATAGAAATAGGAGACTTTAACAATATGAACCTAAGATGATTTGGGTGTGATGAGCTCGGCTATTTTTTGTAGCTTCTCATCTGCCTTACCATCTTCGTTTATAACAGATCTCATATACTCTGTAACTTGTTCTTTTGTTACTTTGGTTTCAACTGGAATCTCAAGATTCTGTTCTTTAGCTTTTGCTTTAAGTAATTGTTGAAGAGCAAACAGAGTATATAACTGTCTTTCTATATAATCTAATTCAATAGAATTATCATCAGTAGCTTCACCTTTAATGATTGCTTCAAACTTTTTAAAAGTTGATGGTAATGTAGTTGGATCCTCAATAATGTTTCCTATGTAATACATTAGGATGCTATCTAAACCAAGAATAAAACCGGTATTGATTTCAATATCTTTAATATTTTTTGTTAGATCGTATGTATGAGTTGCCTTTAGATAATCAGCCATAATAAAATTGTTTAATACACAAATATAATAAAAAATGAACACAATCATTATACCTGATAAGATAGAAGCGTTAAAAGAAAAATTAAAAGGTACAGGTTGGGAATCTATTATATATCCATATTTAGATTCAGAAAACTTTTATAGTACTTTAAAAAAACTTGTAGGTTTTGTTCAGGATGGTAAAAGGTTTACACCTAAAATGAAAGACTGGTTTAGAACATTTGAAACCTGTTATTATAGTAACTTGAAAGTTATTTTTATAGGTCAGGATCCCTATCCTCAACTTGGCGTTGCAGATGGTATCTCATTTAGTTGTAGTCATACAATGAAAGAACAGCCCTCTCTTAGACACATCTTCAACTCTTTAGAGAAACAGTATCCAGGATATGAACGCAATCCAGATCTTACCAGATGGTCAGAGCAGGGTGTTCTTATGCTTAATACTGCACTAACTGTAGAAGTAAACAAGATTGGTTCACACTATTCACTATGGAGAGCATTTACTGAACACTTATTGCAAAAAATAAGTAATGACAAATCACATTTAGTTGTGGTTTTGCTTGGTAAGAAAGCTCAAGAGTGGAAGAAGTATCTTAAGAATCAAACTATAATAGAGGTTGAACATCCAGCGGCAGCTGCTTATAAAGGTGGTGTTTGGAATGACAAAGACCTTTTTATAAACGTAAATAAACTACTAGAAAGTCAAGGTAAAGCTTTGATAAACTGGTAAAATATCTTATCTTTGAAAGAATATAAACTAATGAAAAATACTGTAAATCAAGAAGTTACATTACAACAGGAGTTAAAAGACTTTAAGAAAAAGGTTCTTGATAAATACAAAGTTGAGTTACATACATATGTAAGAAACTCAAAAATATTAAGACCTTCTTATGAACAAATAGAAAAAGCATGTTTGCTTGCTTTGTATAATCTTTTCCCTGAATATAGAGATGTAAAAACACTTAAAGTGGTTGTTAAAAACCGACCAATTGTTATAATGAGGCAGATCTTTGCATACTTGTCTGTAAATGACTTTGGATATGGTGTAACAGAAACAAGTAGATACTTGGTTAAGAACCATGCTACTATACTGCACTCTATAAAAGCTTGTAACAATTACATATTTACAAAGGATAAATTATTTCAAAACTCTATAAACCAAGTAAAAATTCATTTAGGAAAATATGTGGGAACTATTCCAGAAAATATTAGCGGAGAAGATAACTCCCAATCAAATGCTTCTACTTTATGGGATGAAGGAAAAAATCCAAATTGGCTCATTGAAGTCTGAGGATGAACTACCTGGTCTTATATCAGAAGGATTTATTGAAAAGCAAGAATCTTCTTATATACTAACACCTAAAGCTAAGGCATTAATAACCAAGCTTGATAACTATTTTGTTAAAGCAAAGAAGAAAACTAATATCCAGTTGATGGGTAAAGAGTTTAATGACAAGATAGAGGAGTATAGAAATATATTTCCTGCAGGTAAACTACCTTCGGGTAGTCCAGCAAGACAGAATGTAAAAGCCTTGACAGAATCTTTTAGATGGTTCTTTGAGACTTATGATCATAACTGGGATGTAATTATAAAAGCAACCAAGATGTATGTAAATGAGTACAGAGCAACTAACTATAAGTACATGAAGACAAGTCAATACTTTGTAGCTAAACAAGATAAACACAGAGTAAAGCATTCAGAACTTGCAGATTATTGTGATATGATTAATGATGGCGTTCAAACAGAAGTCCATCACTTTAAAGAGAGAGTTGTATAATGGCAGGTACAGTAGAAGTATTAGAAAAGTTGAATTTAGTCTTGGAAGATTTGCAAATGCTTAGAGATGAAACTTGGGTCCCTGATGAATCAAGTTGTGAAGCAAGTATTGAAAATCTGCAAGACGCTATATATATTTTAGAACATGAGTAAACCAACAGAAGAGTGGGTTGGACAATATGCGTCCTTTAATGATGCCCTTAAATACATGGTTAAACGTGCTAATGGTGAAGAGAAATCTATTTACACACCTTGGCCTAAGTTTAATGATGCTACTACTGATGGTTTAGAATGGAATACACTTACTGTAATGGGTGGAAGACCTGGTTCAGGTAAAACACTTATTAAAGATCAGATCATAAGAGAATCTTTTGCATTAAATCCTAATGATGACTTTAGAGTTCTTGAGTTTCAGTTTGAGATGGTTGGTAGAACCTCAGCATTGCGTGAGTTCTCATCCATAACAGGTAAAACTTATAAAGAACTATGTAGTGCTGGTAGTGTATTAACTACAGATGTACTAAACTCTTGTCATCAATATGCAAAAGAACGTGTAAAGTATCCAGTTGATATTGTATCAAGACCTATGACTGTTAACCAAATGCGTGAACAAATAGACATGTATATGGAAAAACATAAGGGTAAGAAAACAATTATTACATTGGATCATACCATGCTTGTAAAGAGAGCACCATATCAGAATAGTAGTTTAGATATGCTATTTGAATTAGGTGAGTTCTTTACACAAACCAAAAGGGAGTATCCCTGTATGTTTATTGCATTGTCACAGCTTAATAGAAATATTGATAATCCAGAACGTGCACAACAAGGTAAGTATGGGAACTATGTACTTGAATCAGATATCTTTGGTTCAGATGCTATGTTACAACATGCTGATACTTTGATTGGTATTAACCGTCCTGCTAAACAGAAGATTAGATTGTATGGTCCAGACAGGTATATTATAGAAGATGATAGAACTCTTGTTCTTCACTTCTTAAAAGCTCGTAATGGTGATACAAGAATGAGTTTCTTTAAAGCACAATTTGAACGGATGGAGATTGCTGAAATGGCAACACCACCACAAGAAGCACCAAGATGATAACAACAAAAATGTATGAAGTAAAAAATTTAAAAATGACTCCTGAAGAAAGAAAACAAAAGGTAGCAGATTTAAAAAGACAGCATGAGGAGTATTTCAACTCAAATGAATTACAAGATGCTGCCTATATACCTAAAATGGCTTATAGACCACCGGGTAAAGATGACTTACATGTCAGCTTTTTTCCAAGTGAGCTAGAAAGAAATAAAGATATTTACACAGAGTTTGTAAGTATTGACTATGATGCAGAAGATCCTAAAAGAACTTTGTATCTACATAAATACAACCCTCACTGGAAGGAAGAATATGAAATGATTGAAAGCAGTAGTGGTTTTCAAAGACATATTATTCCTGTATCAGAATTAAAAGTTGTAAGTGATGCTGTGTCAAAGCAAGGGAAAAGTAATATATTTGATCTTGATGACTTGACAGATTTACCAAACCCAGATGAAACATATTCATTTAGAGGTGTGGTTGAAGCACTCAATAAGATAGCAGAGACTTTAAGTAGAATAGAAAATAAATTAAAATAGATGGCACAAAGTGTTTTAGTAATTGCTGAGTCAGGCTCAGGTAAATCAACGTCTATTAGGAATCTTAATCCTAAAGAGACAGTAATCATTAACATTGCTAACAAACCTTTACCTTTTAAAGGTTGGAAAAGCAAATACACTCCTTTGGATAAAGCAAATCCAGATGGCAATTTGATTAGCGTATCAAGCGGTCCAGGAGTTTATAAAGCCATGCAGCATGTAAGTGAAAAGATGCCGCATATCAAAAACTTAGTTATTGATGATTGGCAATATATGTCAAGCTTTGAGTACTTTGATAAAGCTACTGAGAAAGGCTATGATAAATTTACCCAGATTGCAGCTAACTTAGCTCAGGTTGCTAAGCTTCCTAAAGACCTGAGAGATGATCTGTATGTCTTCTTCTTGACACACTCAGAAGAATCCACAGATATTAATGGTCATCGTAAGGTTAAAGCTAAGACTGTAGGTAAAATGATTGACAATGCTCTTACATTAGAAGGTTTGTTCTCTATTGTATTGTTTGGCAAAGTCCGCAAAGAAGATGATGGTAGTCTTCACTATGGTTTTGAAACACAAAACAACGGTGAGAATACCTGTAAGTCACCAATGGGCATGTTTGAAGAGGAGTTTATTACAAATGACCTTCAATATGTCAAGGATGCAATCTATGCATACGAAAATGAATAATTAAAAGTTAAATTTTAAATCAACAAGAAATGTTAAGTACTAAAGACATGTCCGCTGGTAGCGGCAAGATCAAGCCGGTAATTGATGCTGGTAACCAGGAATTGAAAATTAATTCTATCACTCTACACACTCCACCTTATGATCAGAACGCATATGATCTACAACTTAATGTAGAATCACACCCTGTTGGTGGTGAATTTGAAGGTTTCCTTCTTGATGTGAATAATCCAAATGGTCCACGTTATCAAGGTCAAGTTGGTAGAGTATCTTTCCAACGTTATGCATTCTCTGACACAACTTTACCTAGCGGTAGAGAAATTAACCGTGATGCAGAAATCATGAAATCTTTGATCTTGCTTGCTGAAATGCAAGGTAAGCGTAGTGAACTTGATTCTATTCAAGCACAAACTATTGAAGGCTTTGTGCAGTCAGCAGATGCTATTCTTAGCGGAGATACTTACTACAACTTCTGTATTGCAGGACGTGAGTGGGAAAACAAAGAAGGTTACATTAACCTTCAGTTGTTCTTACCTAAGCGTACTGGTACAGGTGTTCCTTTTGAATCTCTTGATGTAGATAATTCTAGATTGATTGAATTCAGTAGAGATGAGCACATTGTTCCTGTAAAGACTAGAACAACGCAAAACACAACTCAAAGCTTTGAACCAGTAGCAGGTACTGTATCTGGGGATGATTTTGATTTGTAAATAAATATGGAGGGGGCTGCGGCCCCTTCCTTTTTATTATGTTAAGTAGCAAGAATTTAGTAATAGACATAGCAGATGTCCCAAGTTATTGGGTGTTTCAATATTATCTGGAACTGCCTGAGAAACTCACAGGACAAGATGTTAAAATCAAATCTATTTTTAATCCAACAGAACGCACACCAAGCTTCTGTATATATGTAGATAAGTCAATACAACAATATAAGTTTAAAGATTTTTCTACTGGTGTTTCTGGTAGTAAGATTGATGTAGTCCGTAAGTTATTTAATCTCAACTTTACCCAAGCCGTTAATCAAATTATAGAAGACTATAATGATTATGTTGGCAACGGTGAGGTTGAATTAATTACACTAAAAGCGGATGCTAAATGGACTCTTGATTATGTTCACACAAGAGAGTGGAACCAACAAGATGCTGATTTCTGGCTGTCATTTAGAATTGGCAGCTCACTACTCAACGAGTATAATGTAAAACCTATAGAATATTTTACCCTCATAAAAGATCAGGATGGTAAAATTGAAAAAGCTAAGTTTAGAAAACCCATGGCATATGGTTACTTTACTAAAGATGGTGCTGTGTATAAGATATACCAGCCTCATGATAGCTTTAAGTTCTACAATGTAGTGTCCCACTTACAGGGATATGATCAACTTAAGTATGATAAACCATACCTGGCAATCTGCTCTTCATTAAAAGATGCAATGACTCTAAAGGGTATGGGTTATAACTTAGAGGTTATAGCACCTAACAGTGAGAACACAATGATCAAGCCTTATATGATTAATAATCTAAAAACAAAATATAAGAAGATCATTACTTTGTTTGACAATGATGATGCAGGTAGGAATGCCATCCAATCATATGCAAAAGCATATAATATTCAAGGATGTTGCCTTTCTATATGCAAAGACATATCAGATGCTATAAGAGAACACGGTTTTGAAACAGTTCATAAGGAACTAAAACCTTTATTACAAAGAACACTAAAATTATAGTATGAAGTGGTTTATACCAGGAAATGTACCCAGCTCAAAGAATGGGCGTAGATGGACAGGGAAGTATTTCATAGCAAGTAAAACTGTTGTGAACTACCGTAAGAATACTAAAGAGTATTATCAGAAATATACTAAAGAGTTTAGAGATGAACTCAAAAAGTATAAACTTCCAGTCAAGATAGGGTTTACATTTGTTAGGGGTACACGTCATAAGTTTGACTATATTAATCCTGCACAAACAGTGCAAGATGATATGGTGTCTCACCATTGGATTGATGATGACAATGCTGAAAACATACTGCCAGTATTTTATCAGTATACATATGACAAAATTAATCCAGGTGTCTACATAGAAATATTGAAAGATAATGAATTAAAAGATGGAAAAGAAACAACAAGACAGACTAAGACAACTACTAGCTCTAACAAATCTAAAAGACCTAGGGGTAAAAAACGTTGACATAAATTTCTCAGGGTCAGGAGACTCAGGAGATATAGATGAAGTAGAGTTCAGATCATGGGATGATGCCTACTGTACATCTACAGTTATAGAGCAATTTGCTTTAAAGAGTATTAAAATAGATGAACTATTTGCAGATTTAGCTTGGGATATTATATCAGACAAAGTTGATCCAATTGGAGATTGGGTTAACAATGAAGGTGGGTATGGTAGTATTAGAATTGATGTAGAAGAACAAAGATATGACCTTGATTATCATCAGCGTACAACTGATGATTATGATTGGTCAGATGAAATTCTATTTATATAATGGCACATCCAATAGCTCATGCTAAAAGTTCAGTAAGAAAGTGGGGTGGAACAGTTGAAGACTATCAACATATTCATGATTGGTTTGATCAAACCAAAGGTTGGATTGGACATAGTATTCATAGAATGTTCCGTCATCACTCTGAAGGAATCTTTGAAGCAGAAAAAATATTTGGTAAGAGTTTTACTAATTCAGATGGTAGAACTGTATTTACAAGGTATGTTGGAGAACAACATGTAAAAGAAGATTGCAATGGGTATATCCCTACAGCAAAAGAGTGGTTAGTTCACATGAATAAAGAGAAAAAACCACAGTGGATGACAAAGACTTTAAAAGTAGAAGATTAAAATGGAAGTATTAAACAAAATTCTGCCTAGTGAATACATTTCACTAAAAAAAATGCTTGGTTCTTCAAGTGAAGATCAAAGCATATGTGTTGAAAACATAAAGAATCTAAATCTAGATCCTATTTACATTGTATTTCTTGCAAAGACTGCTTGCTCATTAAACTATAGAGAAGAGTTTTTAAGCAACTTTAAAGATATTTTTGAAGAAGAGCCTTGGCTCTCTACAAAAAAGGTTATACGCAGCAGATGGGGCAATGACTCTACTGTATTTGATTTCTCTTGGGAAATGATTCATAGCATTATAAAGAAGCATTATTCTAATGATTCTTTTGTTATCAGGTTATTTACCACAGAGTTTAATAATCAAGTATCAAATGAGATAATTGCAAATACAACTTGGAAATTTGTATCAAAGGTTAATTGTGAAATTATATGGTAAACATATCTGACCTGCTTGCTAAGGCAAGTAAGACATTAATACTAGAGGAGCCCTTTTACGGGCTCTTTTTAGTTGGTCTAAACAAAACATTTAGAAAAGATATCCCAACAGCCGGTGTGAGCAAACATGGTATTGGAGTACAGCTTGCTGTTAATCCTGATTTCTTTCAAGCATTGAGTCTTGAGCACAGAATTGGATTGGTTAAGCATGAATTACTCCATATTAGTTTTGGACACTTGACTATCAGGGATTTATATGCTGATAAAAAACTATTTAATATTGCAGCAGACTTGGAGATTAATCAGTACATAGCTTCTGATTACTTGCCAGAAGGCGGTCTAACATTGAATAGTTTTCCAGAGCTAAAGCTTCCTGTTAAAGCAGGTACTAAAGAGTACTATGATTTATTACAGCAAGCAAAAGAAGAAGGTACATCTCCATCTCTTGATGATCTATTAGATCAAATGAATGGTGATAGTCCTTATGATCATATGACTTGGGATGAGTTTGATGAACTATCTGAAGCAGATAAAAAGCTGATTCAGAAGCAAGTAGAACATCAACTTAAAGAAGTTGCAGATCAAACAGAGAAAAGATGCGGCAGTATTCCTGGAGAATTAGCTGATCTTATCTCTAGACTTAGACATGTAGAACCAGCCAAGTTTGATTGGAAAGGTTATCTCAGACGCTTTGTTGGAAACTCTTCTATCATCTATACTAAGAAGCTTAGAAGAAAATACAACAAGAGATATGTTGAGAACCCTGGTTTGAAAATTAAGTTTAAGAATCACATTCTTGTTGGTATAGACACATCTGGTTCTGTATCAAGGGATGAGTTAAAGGAATTTATGAATGAACTCGTGCATATGCACAAGACCGGACATAAAATTACTGTAGCTCAGTGTGATACAAACTTAAATTCAGTAGAAGAGTTTAACCCAAAGAAGGATTGGGAGATCAAAGGTAGAGGTGGTACTAGTTTCCAACCTGTCATTGATCATTTTAATGAAAAGAAGGGGCATTATACTGCCTTGATATATTTAACAGATGGTGAAGCATGGAACCCTGAGAACTGTCCAGCTAATACTTTATGGGTATTAAGCAGCAGATCGCAGATGAACAATGAGTTACCCGGAAAAGTAATACAGTTAAACTAAAGAATTATGGCACAAGTAAATTTAAACATTGATGAAGTAAAAGGTTTTGTAAACCATATCATCAACAACAACAGATTCTTGCAAGAGCAAGGTAAACCACCAGTAGCAATTGAGGTTGTTGGTGAATCAGGTATTGGTAAAACATCTACGGTTGTAGAACTTGCAAAGGATAATAATTTAAACTTTGTTAAGTTAAACTTGGCTCAGATAGAAGAGCTTGGTGACTTAGTTGGTTTTCCTGTACGTCAATTCCAGATGTATAAGGAGAAAACAATTAAGAAAGTAGATGATCTTAACTATACTACAGCACAGAGAAATGCTGCAGCAGGTGATCTTGCTAATATTAGCGGTACCGTGACCAAGAAAGTTGGTCAGTGGGTTGATGAGCTTGCTGTTGCAGAATACTTGAAGAATGGTTATAAGATGACAGGTAAGAATAGAATGTCTTACTGTGCACCAGAATGGATTGCTGATAAGAAAGATGGTGGTATTCTATTGCTAGATGACTGGAATCGTGCTGATGTACGTTTCATTCAGGCAGTTATGGAATTAATTGACCGTCAGACTTACATCTCTTGGACTTTACCTAAAGATTGGCACATCATTCTAACATCAAATCCTGATAACGGTGATTATATGGTTAACTCTGTGGATGCTGCACAGAAGACCAGATATATTACCGCCAATCTAAAGTTTGATGTAAATGTATGGGCACGCTGGGCAGAAGAAGCAGGAATTGATACTCGCTGTATCAACTTTTTGCTTCTCCACCCAGAGCTTGTAACACAAGAGACTAATGCAAGATCTATTACTACATTCTTTAATGCCATCTCTAGCTTTGATAGCTTTGAAGACAACCTAACCATGATTCAAATGATTGGTGAAGGTTCTGTTGGTGATGCGTTTGCTAGTATGTTTACCACTTTTATTAATAATAAACTTGATAAGCTTGTGACTCCTAAAGATTTATTGACTCATGAAAATGAATCATACATCTTAGGTGAGCTTAGAGGTTGTATTGGTAAAGATGATGCATACCGTGCAGACATTGCATCTACTCTTGCAACTCGTTTGGCTAACTTCTCAGTAGTATATTCTAAAGAAAATACAATTACTCAGAAGCTTACAGATCGTTTGATTGCATTGTGCACTAAAGATTATTTCACTAATGACTTGAAGTATTTAATTGTACGTACAATCTTCAACGGTAATAAACAGAAGTTTAATAAAATGATGATGAATCCAGAAATCATCAAAATGACAATGAAGTAATGGCAAGTAAATCAGTATATCAAGAATATAATACTGATGCACTAGATCACTTTGGATTAGAGACAGCCTCATACTATGGGGTTGTCTCATCCAGTGGTGTAGACACAGTATTGTTTACAGATTCAGAAACAACATATGATAAGGTTAAGGATCTTCTTAAAACTAACACCTTAAGTGGTACTAGCTTTAAAAATAAGAAAAAGGCTTTCTTATTACCTAAGAGTCCTGTATCTCTAGACAGAGTAAGAGCTGCATGTAAAGAGCATAAAATTACAATAACAAATGATTATGAAGCAGCTGATTTAATTATATCTCATAGTGATTTCTCACAAAGATTTGAGCACGGTGAAACTATTAAATCAACAGTAATGATGGGTAAGTTTTGGAACTATCATACTGCAGTTGATAGTGGAGGTCCCTCAAAAAACTTTGTAGATGAGTATTTTGAAACAACAGGCTATGAAATTTTAATTGATACAAAGTCTGAAGATCATATACGTATATATGGTTGTAGTAATGGTGAATCTTTATATGATTCTTGGATGATCACCGGTATGGCTCTTGATTTAGCTTATAAAATAGATTTAGGTGAGCTTGATATTATTGATGTAGATACTGTAGTATCAGAATCTGCAAATAAACAAGAGTTAACTGAAGATCTAATGAGAACTTTAATTACTCAGGTTAGTTCATACAATGAAGAAGATCAGTCAATGGCTGCTATGGTTCTTCCTACAATTGATTATACTAAAAATCATCATTTACTTTGGCAATTTGCTCAGGAGTGTGGTCATAAGATGTATAATTTCAACAGGAACAAAGACGTCCAATATTGGTTAAGTGCTTCTAATTTTATGAAGATGCATAATATGAATGCTCAATCTATGATACAATGGCTTGAGAAAAAGGAGTTACTTAGCTCTGAAAACTTTAGATATTTAGAACCTATTGTAAGAAAAGAAATCACCATTTACAATAGAGACCTATATGTATTTAAAGTTGAAGTTAAACCGGAGTATAGAAAATATTTAAAAAAATTATGACAAATTCAATTAACGTAAGGCAAATAAGATTAACGGATAATAATGGTCTATATAGTGGTGTTAAAGAAGAAGAAATTAGAGAGTTTCTCTCTGGTGAAAATTCTAACTCAGGTATTAATCAATTTAATATAATACTACCTGAACCTACACTAGCATCTATAAAAGATAAAAGTTTCTATAGATATCCAAAGCTTACTTTGCCAAGAATGAAAGTAGATTTGCTAAAAGAAAAAGCAAATATTACTATCACAAGAAGTAAAGATACTGCTGATTATAAAATTATATCAGAAAGATATCTTAATTCTCTGAGTGATTATAGCTGGTCAAAGCTTTATACAACAGAAAGCATTTTAGAAGAGTTAAATAACAATTCTAATAACTTCACACATGATTGTATTACTGAGTTTAAAAGTCTTTTAAATGCGTATCCTGATGATTATTGGGATATAAAACAAGGTTGGTATTATAACAGTGTCTATAGACTTACGGATAATTTAGAATGTGCTTATCATAACTATAAGTATATAAAAGAATCAGATGTTTCAACCTTTAATGAAATATTAAATTCAAACAATCTTTTATTAGATACTCAGTTAAATACTATTATATATGAAGACATGCATGTTCTTACAAAAGAAGAGTATCTTAATGCAAGAAACATGATTAAATCAGATGATAAGGAAAATACAGCATTGGCATTAGAATTATTGTCTAACTGTAATCTAAATGAATCTTTTGATTATGTTGCTTTGTTATTTTACTTTTATCATGATCATTTAAAAGAAGCAAGAAATTGGAATAGTATTAATGTAAAAACTTTGAGAAATACTATGTCTGATTTTGTAGCAAATAGTAATGCATCTTATGGTTATTATTATAACAACTTCTTGCAAAAGTTAATTCATCATGATAAACTGACGGAATTTGCATTTAAAGAAGTTGCTAGATATGCATTTCACAATGTTGTAAAAAGATCATTAGGATTATCTGATGAATCTGTATTTACTGTTAATCTTGATGCAATTAAAATCAATCCTAAATACAAAGATAAGATTAAATCAAATCAGGATTTTTTTATAACTGATCTTGAAAAAGCAGTTGCAAAATTTTAAGGAGAATTAGCCATAATTGTGGGGGATTCTTGATTCGCGTATTGCAAATTGAGATCCCCCCTCCTTATTTAATGTATTAATAAATGGACAAAAACGCACTAGATAGTTTTTATAATGAAACATTTCAGTTTAGTTACTCATCACTAAACAAGTTATTGTTTTCACCATCCTTGTTTTACAAGGACTATATATTGAAAGATAGAGAACTAAAGACAGACAAATATCTTATAGAAGGTAAGCTTGTACACTGTTTAGTATTTGAACCAGAGAATCTAAAAGAAAAGTTTAAGATTGTCCCCGATAAAACACCAACTGATAGCGTAAGAAAAATTCTACACAAAGTTCATGATAAAGATAAGAGTGTAGATATTATGACTGCAGATGATCTTATACTTGAAACTCTTCGTGAAGAAAATTTATATCAGACATTAAAAGAAGACTCTGCTAGGCTTGCAAAGATTCAAACAGAAGAATCTAAAATCTACTGGAAGTTCATTGCAAACCCAATGGTTGATGTAATAGATCAGGATACCCTGGCTAAGTGTACAGACTATGCAGAAATAATCAAAGCTAATACAGATGTAATGGCTTTATTTAGTTCTACCTCCACTGATTTTGATCTTGATCCTGTTCAAACATATGCAGAGAAGCCTCTTAATTGTGAGCTTAAGGATAAACCATTTGGTTTGAAAGGCATCATTGACTTCTATAAAGTAGATGATGATGAAGAGTTGGTCACAATTTGTGATCTCAAGACAACCAGCAAATCAATATCTGACTTTAAAGAAACAGTGGAGTTCTATAATTACTGGTTGCAAGCGGCAATATATTGTAAACTAGTTTTTGAAAATCTTGATGAGTCACAACAGGATTACAATTTTATTTATAAATTTGTAGTGATTGATAATTACAAGCAGGTCTATGTCTTTGATGTATCACCTGAAACTTTATCAATGTGGACGCAAGGTTTAGAAGAAACATTAAAGGTTGCAGACTATCATTACACTCAGAGAGATTTTTCCTTGCCCTATGAATTTTTAGTAGAAAAGGTTATCTTATAATATGATGGGTGTATACACACAATATTTTCAAAAGAGTAAAGTATTTCTTTATCCGCTTTTAAAGCTGAAAAAAGGAATAGCTTTTGTCCCAGAACAAACATACATTGCCTGGGACAAACTTTACTCTCCTGATGATATGAAATTAATGTGTTTATACAATGCAGAATCATCAACAAAATACTTAAGCTTTGAAACAAGATATCTTAAATCACACCCACTTTTAGAAGCATACTTTCAAATAGATGAGAATAAGCATGTATATGTATTTGATATGTCAGAATATAAGTATGATCATAAAGCTTTTGTAAAGGGTAAGTATTCTAAATTTAGTTTACGTTCTAAAGATATAATTAAAGAATTCTTTGGAACTGTAGGAAATATATCAGACTATGTAGTTAGTTTCCTACGCCCTGATGAATATCATGAATTATACGCAGATGCTTTAGGTGTTGATCTTGATCTCATAAAAAATGTTTATGAGTTATGTTCACCACCAGACCTTGAGAAAGAAACAATTTTTGAGAATATTCCACAGGAGATTGAAATTTTTGGAAACAATTCAATATCTTTGGATAAATTTTAAAACCAATGGCAAATACATTAGGTAACAACATGATGCTTGTACACTCTGTTTTCAGAAATGCAAGATCTTTTAGTTTGATTCCGGTGAGTAATGATTCACCATACGTTGAAGCTATGTTTGATCCAGCATCAAGCATTTTAGCAGTAATTACAAAAGATAGAAAACAATCATTCCATATGATGCCTCGTCTGGATGATAATGGTCAACCCCAAAGACTAAAGACTCCTAACATGGAGACAGGGAAGACCGTTAAAGAACAAAGAGTTCAGATTGATACATTCAATGAGTTCTATCTAAATGAAAAAGCAGATATAGAAACCTTTGTTGAACTATTTGCAATCAATGCATCCTCTTTTGATTATAAAAGCTTCTTGGATGTAGATGTAAAGGAAACAAAAGTTTCAAACATCATAATGCCGGGTCAGTAAGCTTACACTCACCCAAACAAAGAGAGCCCCTTGTGGGCTTTTTTTGGCACCTATAAAAAATGCAGATATGAATCACTGGGTAATGGACTATGAGACATTATCAAATTGCTTTACGGCAGTATTTGAACACTATAAGACTACAGAAACAAAAGTCTTTGTTGTTCATGATCTTCGTAATGACTTTGATGATTTCATAGATTTCTTAAAACAAAATACGGATAACCGGGAGTGGCATATTTCTTACAATGGTTTAGCGTTTGATGCACAAATCACACACTATATCATTGAGAACTATGAACTCTGGGAAAATCTGAGTGCTGGTGATATAGCTGGTATTATATATGAATATGCTGGTAAGTGTATAGCTCGTAGTGATGCTAAAGACTTTCATGACTACCCACAATGGAAAATGTGTATAGGTCAGATTGATCTTTTTAAGATGCATCACTGGGACAACCCAGCAAAAAGATCTAGTCTTAAGTGGATACAGTATAGTATGGACTGGGATAACATGCTTGACATGCCTATAGACCATTCTGTTAATATAACCACAATAGAGCAGATTGAAACAATTCTGGATTACAATATCAATGATGTGAAGTCTACTAAAGAAATTTTTAATAGATCTCATGAGTTGATTAAATTAAGAAAGGAATTGACTAATACGTATAGTATTAATCTATACAGTGCATCTGAGCCTCGTATAAGTAAAGAGCTTTTTGCTTATTACATGTCAGAAAAACTAAACATCCCAAAAAGAGACCTTAAGCAATTAAGAACTTACAGGAATGTTGTTAGGGTTAAAGATATTATCTTACCCTATATAAAGTTTGTATCTCCTGAATTCAAGAGTTTACTTGATAGATTTAACGCCTTGGAAATTAATCCAGAATCATTAAAAGGTGTTTTTAAATATTCTGTTACATACAAGAATGTTAAAACAGACTTTGGTATTGGTGGTGTTCATGGTGCAAATAAATCAGGAGTGTATGTATCTGATGATGAGTATGTTATAATGTCTTCAGACGTTACATCATTCTATCCTAATTTGGTTATTAGAAACAAATGGTCACCGGGGCATTTCCCTGCAGAACAATTTTGTGATCAGTATGAATGGTTCTTTGAAGAGAGAAAGAAGATACCTAAGAGTAATCCAATGAACTATGTTTACAAGATTATTCTTAACTCAACCTTCGGTCTTAGTAATGATAGGAACAGTTTCTTTTATGATCCAGAATTAACTATGAGAATTACAATTAACGGTCAGCTTAGTCTAATGTTATTGTATGAGATGATTATGGAACGTATACCAAATGCATTAGCAATTATGCATAATACAGATGGTTTAGAAACTAAGATACCAAGAGAGCATGTAGATACTTATATGGAGATTTGTAAAGAGTGGGAACAGATAACTAATTTACAGTTAGAACATGATGAATATCAAAAACTCGTTGTTGGTGATGTCAACAATTATATTGGCCTCAACAACTACAAAGAAGTTGATCTTACTACCTGGAGAGAAGTTAAAAGAAAAAACCCTCATTACAAATTCAAAATAGAAAGAGACAAGTTCTACTTTGCTCCAGCTAAACTAAAGGGTAGATTTGATTTCTATGGATTACAACTACATAAGAATAAGTCTAAGCTAGTGATACCCAAGGCAATATATAATTATTTTATACATGATATTATACCGCAGGATTATCTAGATCAAAACAAAAACATATTAGACTATTGTATTGGTGGTAAATCTAAAGGAGATTGGAAACAAGTAGCAAAGTATATAAAGGATCAGAAATATCAAGAAGAGGATCTTCAGAAGATTAATCGTTATTATATTTCTAACTCAGGGATCAAGATCATTAAAGTAAATAAGTCAGATGGCCGGGAGATTCAACTTGAATCTGGACAGTGGTTGCAGACTGTATTCAACAAGATGAAAATTGAACCCAAGTGGGAGAACTATAATATTAACAGAGCGTATTATCTAGAAGCTATAGAGCAAGAGATAGATAATATTACTAATGTGAGCAGTAATCAGCTTACTTTATTTTAATATGCAAAATTGGGTTGCAAGAATAGCATGGAAGGACATGTCTGATGCAGGTGTTAATCATACATTATTTTGTGATTGGCAATACTGTAAAGAATTTGTTCTTCCTTTAAATAAAAAACTTGGTCTTCATAAGATCAATAAAGAAGATAACATTAAAAATATACCAGGAAGATGAATTATTCAGAATTAGAAATTGCTGTAGAGCAATGGGCTGCAGACAAGGGAATCTTGTCTAAAGCCACTCCAATGGCGCAAGCTCTTAAAACACTAGAAGAAACAACAGAGCTATGTACCTCTGTTAATGCTGATGATAGAGCAGAAATCATTGACGCTATGGGTGACATTATGGTTACCCTGATCATTCAGGCTAAGATGCAAGGACTCAAATTAGAAGAGTGTCTTGAATCAGCTTATAATGTAATTGCTAAACGTACAGGTAAAATGGTTAATGGTCAATTTGTAAAAGATGCATAATGGAACTATATAACGTACCCAAAAACTCAAGAATTAAAGTCATTGGTGATATTAAAGTACCACCAGGAGCTCCTGAAATTAAATCTGGAGATGAATTGAACTTTAGAAGTATTGATGGAATGTATTCTTATTGTACAACAGATACAGGAGAAGTAGTACACTTAGTTGCCTGGGCTGAAGTAGAAATAATAGATGATCAAGGTTCAAAAGACTAAGACTCTAATTACTAAGGACAATGACAATAGTGCTAATTGCATTGCACCAAACGTTATTTATGGATGTTTTGGTGGATGTGTTAGCACTTATTGTTATATGTCTAGGTATAATGGAGACCGAGTCTTTGTAAACAGCAATGTTGATCAGATATTTGAGTCTGTTGTTGAATGGGAAAAAGACTATGTCAAAGTACCAGATCAACAGGATCCTATATACACTATGGTAGATGTGGCCTGTAACAGTGATTTAGTACTGATGCAGAAACATATGCCTGAACCCCTGATAGACTATCTTAAAAGATACGATGATCATCCTAGACTTAATAGTACTATGGCTACTAAGTATCCTGATTTGTTGAAGCTAGATGTAAACCACTTCAATAAGAAACCTAGGGTACGTGTAAGTCTTATGCCCCAAGTATATTCTGACATCTTAGAGCCTAAAATGTCAAGTATTTTGCGCAGAATACATGACATTAACCGCCTTAAAGAGTTAGGTTGGGAGGTACATATAAACTATAGTCCTCTGATCTTTTATCATGGCTGGAAAGAAGAGTATGATAATCTGTTTAAAACAGTAAAAGATATTGCTGGTGAAAATAAATGTGAGGTAATTGCACTCACTAATCATGCTAATCAAATGGCAAGATCTTCAGAATCAGCTCAGGAGTTGATGAAATATAGCTCAGAAATTAAAAACAAGCAGGGTATAATGAGATATCCTCTGAGCCACAAATCAAGATTGTTAAATGAATTCAAGGAGATATATTCAAAATATTTCAACCTTGATACTATCAGATATATATTTTAATTGTATTGATCCAACTTAATTTGTATATTTGAAACTAAATAAGTTTAAACATGGGATATTCACGTCCAAAAGAAACAACAAAGTCTTACTTGGAGAACGCTCCGCTACCATCTCACGGTGATACTTATACAGTAATACCACATAGAGATGTAATTGAAAACACTCTTAACATGTTGAATGCCAGTGGCTTCACGGTTACCAGAGAACTCTACAGAGCAAATGTAAATGCTAATGTAGCTCAGGGTATTTATCATATTATACCCTCAAATCCAATTGATCCTGCTGTTAAATCAGAGACTGAACTAGGAATGATGTTTGCTTGGACCAACTCTTATGACAAAAGCACCCGCTTCCAATGTGCTATTGGTGGCTATGTAATGGTTTGTTATAATGGTATGGTTGCAGGTGATATGATGTCGTTTGCTAGAAAGCATACAGGATCTGCAGATTATGAGATTAGAATGCAGATCTCTAATCAGATTAAAAATGCTGAGAAGTATTACAAGAGAATTATAGATGACAGAAACAATCTAAGAACTGTAACACTCTCAGTAAAAGAACAGGCAGAACTTTTAGGACGCTTGTATGCTCAAGAAGAAATTCTTGATGTCAATCAAGTTGTTACTGTAAAACAAGAGATGTCTAAACCTTCTTATGATTATCAGGCGGACCAAGAAAACGCCTGGGCTTTCTACAATCATGTTACACATGCTCTTAAAAAGTCACACCCACGTTCTTGGTTAAGTGACTCTCAGAAGTTTCATGACTTTATCGTTGCAGATCTACTGGGTCAAATGGGTATTCAAACAAAAGATGTTGTAGAAGATCCAAATCAAACTACAATGTTTGATGAAGTTGAGTTGGTTGAAGAAGAACAATATACTTTTGATTTATGAAACAGGTAGATATAAAAACAGAGTTTGCAGACTTATTAAAGCATGCAGCATCTGTTCTTAAAGGTGAAGGTATTCTTGTTAAAAATGAATACAATTCAGATCTACCTTATATAAGCTCTTCCTTTATTAATGGAAGAGAAGGTATATACTTTAAAGTTGATCAACGTGATTTCTTATCAGATGATCAAGAAGAAACCATTAATAGGATTTTTCCAATCAAATTTAAAAATGATGAAGGTTATTATAGACTAAATCTTTTAAGTATTTATGATTATGAATGGGATGATGATAGATCATGGGAACCATCAATAGCTATGGAAATAATTCATAATGGTAAGATGGTTATATGATAAAGACAGTTTTAATATTATTATTAGGACTAGGTTTAATAATCATGGCATCAGCTAATAATGATTAATCATAGGAAGGGCAACCAATCCGCAGGTTTTGCATTTCCTGCGGGCCCTTCTTCTTTTAAAATAAAATTATGAAACAACAAATATTTGTAGACGGAAAACATGATTATGATTTTGAAGAGATAACCACATCAGAGGGTATACTCTATATATTATCACGTAGTGATTCTGAAGAATGGTCAGATGATGTTAAAGGTAAAATTATCTACTCTGTTCTAAATACAGGAGATGGCTTTGAGTTTGAACAAAAGATCCACAGAAAAATGGATTACCATGATGCATTCTCTTTAAGTGTCATTCTTAAAAAGATATCCTTTAATGAATCTACTGTAGAAATTACACAGATTCCTAAGATAGAGTTACTGTAATGCCAGAAGGAAAAGTGCAAGCTCAAGAAATCCTAAATAAATTAGGAGTAGATGATGGTAAAAAGCATATAACACAATTGTTATATTTTGCAGAAGGAGTTGGTTCAAATGAACTAATAACTTATTGGAAGAAAGTAGAAAAAGAATTTAATGATGCAGTTAATAACAACACACCCAATAAAAAAATCAGACCTTGGCTTCCACGCTAATCTCTTTGGAGGTAAGTTACTTGCTTGGTTAGACGCTGCTGGTGCCGCATACGCTATGGAAGTATGTGATACTCCGCGTATGGTAACAGTAATGATAGATAAATGTATCTTTAAGAAGCCTGCAAAAGAAGGACAGCTCATAAAGATATACGGCAAGGTTGTACATATAGGTAATACTAGTATAACCTTTTACTTAGAAGCACGAGCACATAATGTTTATTCTGGTAACCAGACTGTAGTTTTACAAACAAACATTAGATTTGTAAGGATAGATGAAAATGGGGACCCCGTCCCTATTGCAGATAGAGTAAAAGACAAGTATGAACAAGAAGGATTGGAACAAGTGTAAACTCTGCGGAGATCCTATTCCGCCAGGATTAAGAATGACAAAAATTTGTCCCTTGTGTTTAATTAAAAAACCAAAGAAAAATGATTGACTGGATTATAGTTATATTTATTACTGTAGCATTTTTTAGCTACCTTACTTATAAAATGATTAAAGATGACAGAACAACAAATACATAAACTTATGGAGGTCCAATACTTAAAGGGCCGAATTGATGAGCTGCATAAAGCTTTTCCCACTATCACTAATATGGATAGAAGTAGAAAGATTGATATGCGGCTCGCTAAATACTATGAGAAGTTAAAGAATACTTCAGAGGAAGCTTACCATCTTTTCCAGGTAGAAAGAGTTAATTATCAAATCTCAAAGAAAAAGTCTAAGACGTTCATGAAAGAACTACTTGAGGAGCTGGTCCCATATATACAGGATGAAGAGCTTTTACAGAAACTCTCTAGACAAATAAATAAATATTAATATGAATGATCCATTTGGAAATCACTTTGAAGAGCACCCGGACTCTGCAGATTCTTTAAAAGATGAGCAGAGCCCCCAATACGGAGACCCTGTCGCCATCTGTGAAGCAAAATATCCTGAGACAACTGCCGAGTTTAAAAAGATCCAGCAGGTACAGTATGAATTGTTTTGTAAGAAACAACTAGACTACGGTCCGGAGAATATCACTCTTGGTAAAGACACAGAGAAATCTGAGAACCGTAAGTTGAGTTTGATGGGTTTATGGTTTAGAATGAATGACAAGATCCAACGCATCTTGAATATCGTCAACAACCATGTTAAACCTAACAATGAGAGTCTTGAAGATTCGTGGATTGATCTATCCAACTATTCAATCATCTCTATCTTAGTACACCGTGGAAAGTGGGCTAAGTAATCGTTAATCAATAAACGTGATGTGGTGATGAATAGATGTAACTGTACAGTCTTCTACACCACATTGATTAAACGTGGGCTCGTAAGTAATTGCTTCTGAGCTTGCACAAGACGCTAAAAGAATTAGCGCAAAAAAAGAAAGTAACTTTTTCATCTTATGTAAATTTATGGTTACTATACTATAAAAATACGGTTAATAAAAATGAAATCAAAATGAAAGTAGAAATCTACAGTATGGATAGGTGGTATATAACACCCGCAATCGTACATTATAATGACTTTGACTGGCATGGCTATACTAGTATAGACCTTGTCTGGTTGAAATGGGGTATTGGTATTATATGGAATAAAAAAGGGGAGTAATTAAACTCCCCTTTCCAATCAAACTAGATAATAATTATTATTATACTCTTATCCTTTTTTCCATTTAGTGCTACTAGACTTTGTTTTACTAGGAGACCATTTTACTTTATCAGCCCAGTAAGCAGCACTCATTTTACCTTTTTTAATATTTTTAGCATGTCTGCTTTTAAATGCCTTACGTTGTCCTACAGTTTGATTTGTTTTAACACCCTGTTGTCCAAAGCGGATAGTTTTAACTTTATCTCCTTCTTTAGCCACAACTATGTGTGACTTAGTAGGATGAGATGGGGTTCTCTTAGGTTTATTATACCCAGAGACCCCAGCTCTTGTTAATCTACTATCTTTTTTATCAGCCATACTTTATTAAGCTCTAACAGCTCCTTCACCGTAATTGGCACTAACACACTCTGTTACAGTTATATTCATATTTGCTTGTAAAAGCGTAAAGTCAGGTGCAATAGCAGTAGGTTTAGCAATTTGAGCAATAACCATTTCTTGATCAGGTAATTCAATATAACCAGTATAAGTTCTTGTTACAGGATATTCAGCACTTAAGCTTTGACTATCTTGCCAAGTAACTACAGTAGCAATTGAGTTACCACCTTGATCAAAATGCTCTAAACGAGTATTCCAGCCGTGTGAACCACCACCACCAATATCTTCAAGCATAATTGTCCATGACACAACTAAGTTTAATGCCTTACCTGATACATTTCTGTAACCAAGTGAGACTCCACCGCTACCATCAATATCATTAAAAGTAGTTGTATTAATTGTTCTTGAACCAATCCATAAATCATTATAGAAACAAGCAGTAGCTGGATTTGGTAATGTTATTGTTTTAACATTTACAGCATCAACGTGTCCTGTTGCATTTGTTGATACATCATCAACAACAGTAAAGGTTTGTCCATGACCAGGTGCAGCAGCTGAAGTAGTATCAGTTCTAGAAGTTGCATCATGATTAACAGTACCACTTGTTTCTGTTAAGTAAGTACCAAATGTATAACTACTGCCACCACCTGTAGCATCAATTGTAATTCCATTTACTCCATTGGCTGTTAAACTAATATTATTACCTGCAACCAATGTAACTATACTGTCAACTCCGTTAGAATCAGTTAAAACAATATCAGCATCATTAGCATTTTGTGCATTTGATATAGTGTATGTTGTATCTGTATCATCTAAGAAACTACTCAAGTCAATACTACCACCAAAGGCATTACCAACACCTGTAAAGTCTAAATTAGTGCCATTAAGTACTACATCACTTACATAATCAATATCATTTGTATTAGTTATAGTAGATGCAATTGCAATAGTATTAGTGCTTAAGTTTTCTGTAACAGTAATACCTGAACCACCAGCAATAGTAAACTGACTATCAGCACCACCACCAGCACCAGTTAATTTAACAACCGTGTCATTTGAACCACTAGCAACTAAACCTAAACTATAAGTGGCATTAGTATCATCTAAGAAGCTGCTTAAATCAACACTACCGGCAAAAGCGTTACCAACTGAAGTAAAGTCTAAGTTAGTACCATTTAAAACTACATCGCTGATATAGTCAATATCATTAGTATCAGTTACAGTATTAGTAATAAATACTTTTTTCTGAACAGTATTTGTTTGCAATTGAATTCCAGTACCCGCAACAAATTCTAATGTATCTGTTGTAGTATTAGCTGTAATTGTTTGTTGACCTGCAACAGCAATGTTAGCCCATAAGTTTTGATCTGGATTATCATAGTCAGATAAATCAACATTAGTTACATTACCGTTCTCATCCGTATAAAGAAGCAAATCATTACTTCTTGATAATGATGTAAGTGTCTCTGTAGTTGCTAAAGAAGCAAGGTTAATACTACCATTAAATCCACCATTAGATCCAGTAAAGTCTAATACACTAGTGTTAGAATCAAAAGTTACATTTGTAATAACACCATCAGCTCCAGTTCCTGAAGTAGGAAGAGTAACAGACTTAACGTTTACTGCAGTTACTTGACCTTTAGCATTTGTAGTAATATCATCAATTACAGTAAAGGTTCCCGAATGTGTAGGGCTTGCTGTGCTAGAACTATTAGTTCTTGAAACATCTGTTAAACTAAATTCATTGGCATTAAGATCTAAACCAGCACCTGCAGTATAATTTCCGCCAGATGACAAAGGCATTGTAAAGGTTCTTGTGTCATAACCTGTAATGTGACCATATGCATCATGAGTAACATCAACAATGGCATCAAACGTAGCACCATATGTTAAACTTTGAGTACTTGTAGTTGGTGTTGTTGTAGTTGTTTGGTGAGAAACAGTTACTGTTCCCGCACTACCGTTAACACTTACATTAATTTTATCACCAGCAACAATATCAGATAGTGCCATACCGCCACCACCTAATGAGGCAAGACTTACTGTTCCAGAGAATCCATTATTTACCCCAGTAAATTGAAGATCTGTACCTATAAGTTGTACATCAGAAATATAATCAATATCGTTTGTATCATTAGCATCTATTTCAATAACACCTCCTACTGGGTCTACGCTAAGGACAACATTTTGTCCAGGATTAATTGAAATAGCATCAAGAGTACCATTAGATCCTACTAATCTAATCTGACCTCCTTGAGCAATATTATTTGCTAATTCTAAATCATAAGTAACATCTAAGTCACTTAAATCTACAGGACCTGTGAAAGCATTTCCAACACCTGTAAATTCAAGTTGAAATCCATTAAACTGAACATCTGATACATAATCAATATCGTTTGTATTAGCAGCACTTATTTCAATTACACGTCCCGGTTCATTTACAGCAAGTGTAACATTTGATCCAGGATTAATTGAAACAAGATCAATTGTGCCATTAGATCCTAATAACCTAAGATCACCACCATTCAAACCATTATTTCTTACATCGTAACCATAGAGTGTATCAGTGTTATCTAGGTATTTAGATAAATTAACTGTTCCTGAGAATGCAGCACCTACTCCGGTAAATTGAAGATCATCTCCTATAAGTTGTACATCAACTACATAAGCACCAGCTTGACTATCAACATAATCTTTAATAGCCGCAACTGTTGCTAAAGATTCATCATTATCATTTGATGCTAAACCTTCTGCTTCATTAACAACATTCACTAGGTTTTCACCATCCATTCTAAGTGCACCAGAAATATTGGCATCTCGTGTGGCCATATCTTCACCAAAAGTTGACCACAAACCGCGTGCATTATCCCATGCCCAAGTTTTAATACCTGCAGGAACAACTACTTCAATACCAGAATCAAGAGGAGCACCAGTAGAGTTAATACGGAAAATGTTATCAGCCACCTGTACTACAGTTGACTCAACAATAGTTTGAGTACCTAATACTAATAAATCACCTTCAAGTACGGTGTTACCACTAACTCTAAAGTCACCACTTACCAAACCTTCACTTGCTGCGGGATCTTGACTGAAAATTGAATCAACAATTGTTTGAACACTACAGTTATTTTCATTGACTGTAGACCACATTGGTAATGTGTGTTCAGTTCCAGTTCCCTCTACAAGACCAGAAATAATGTTACACTTAAGATCATCATATCTGATCGCATGAGGGGTCATTTTAGGAGAGTATGCTGGCGTAGCCAATCTGCTGGTCTTTGTTCTCCCAAACTCAAACCAGTCTCTCGTGAGTTCTAATTTATCTTTATCCTGCTTTCTTACTAACAGGTTCAAGACTTCTTGTACAAAGTTCATAATTATCTAGTTTTAATTTTTATTTATCGTTTTTTGCCTTTATGTAATCCATGACTAGCATGTTGTTTACCTTTTTTAGTTGCAGCTCTTTTCTTTTTATTTGCTGCTGCTAATTTTTTTCTACCCGCTGCAGTACTCTTAAGCTTAGATATTGTTTTAGATGGAGCATAGACTTCACCAGTTTCTGAAGACTTTTTACCAGAAGGAGTTCTCCACTTCTGTTTAGTCCATCTATCTAAACTTTTTTGTCTTTTGGTTTTAGCCATTACTTTTTAGTTTTATAACCTCCACCTTTTGCTTTATACTGTTTAGCAAGCATTTGTGCTTTACGTGCTGACCATTGACCAGGACGTCCACCCTTACTACCGGCTTTAATTCTTTCAAATAAAGCTTTACGCATACTGGGTTTTGTATAATTACCAGATGCATTAACAGTACTTTTTTTAGTTTTTGTCTTTTTTGCAGGCATACTTACTTTAGTTCATTTATAAAATAAATAACATCTCCTACAAAAACAGAACCTCCATCTGCTCCAATATTTACTTGCAAACCCCAATCAATTAAATCTTGATCTACATAAAATTGAAACATTTCATGAAAGTTTTGAACTGTTCCATTTCCTTTATAGAAACCAATGCTTTTACCAAGTCTAGAATAATCTCCTTGAGCTGTAAATGCAATATCTATATGAGTTTGATTTGCATTTGGTGCAGATGCTTTAAATACAACAGTAAGCGTGTACACCTTATTTTTATCACTTTGACTAAACTCAAATCTTCCATTAGTATAATGAAAAGGATTAAACCCACTCATAATAGTACTATATAGAACATTTATTGGTTGAAAAAAAGCTCCATCATTGATAGTGAACTGTGTACCGTTGTCAAAGGATTCATAGAAATCATATCTAGCCCAAGCCGGAGGACCTGACGGTGCTGATATTTGATTAACACTTAAATCTATTTCTGTTACACTTTGTTGAATTTGAACAGAACCATCACTGGATGTGATAGATCTAAATCTTAAATCTTCACCAGACTTGTTTACAAAGACACCGGCTCCTTCTCCTAGATTACTAGCAGTGTTTGGTTCACCGGTTGTAGAAATCTCAATTTCATTATTGTTTAGAGTAACAGATAAATTGTTACCCGTACTGCACAAGCTTCTAAGATTAACAGAAGCCGGTGCTGTAGTAGTGTTTTTATAAATACCTACAGGATTAGTTCCTGTTCCATTATTAATGTTGGTATATGTAACATTACTAGAGGCGTCAATAAGGTCTTTAACCTTAATTAACTTAGCACTCTTATAAGGAATAGGAGATGCAACACCCAACATATCAGGTTCTTCATGTCTACCAAGTACAACAAGATCATCCGGAGTTGCTTCCGTTACAAATTGTTTTCTCTTAAAGAGGCTTAATATGTCAGTTAGTATTTGCATTTACTTCTTTCTTTTTGTAGGTCCTGAGTATGTATTTCTACCTGATGTACCGCCTATTTTCATTTTTTTCATTTTTTCTTTGCCGTAACCATATTTCTCTGCACCATATCTCATTTTATCTGCAGCCATTTCAGCAAAGTCTAACATACCGCCAGCTTTCATAAGTAGTTTTTCACCACCAGCTTTCATATAACCCATTTTGTTACGTACTGCAGTTGAAAGACTTCTTAGGCCATTGTATTTTTTACCTGCTGGTACTTTTTTCATATTTCCCATTTTATTCTATATCTAATGTTAGTGTCATAATAAATAAATACAACTTAATGGTTGTATAATTAAAGTCTTCATTTGGTCTCATATAATCCCAACCAAGAGCAAGTCTATCATGGGGCCAGTGAAACGCTATTTCTAGTTGCCAATTCATTTTCCTTGACCTCTATATCTTTTTTTATAATTAGTGCTGTTCTTGCTTTTACTAGATTTAGTCTTTGCATGAACACCAGGTCTTTTGGTTTTAGGTTTTCTTTCATAAACCCCGCCTACTAGCTTTGCCATTACTCTTGATCTTTTTTATTACCCCAAATCTTATCCACAGAAGCAAGACCTAAAGTACCAAAGGCTAAAGCCGCAACTGCATTTATTAAAATAGGAGAAGGAGCAATATGCTCCTCAGTAAATTGGTTAGCAAATAATGTAACACACAAAGAAATCCCAGATAGGATTCCAATAAATCTCTTAGAAGATGGGGTTCCCTTCTCATCTTTAAGAAGACCGCTCAACCAACTTATAATCTTTTTCATTGTTTCTTTTTTCTTGGTCTACCTTTACGTTTGTTGCCTTTAGCTGCATCTACAACATCTTTGCTTTGCTCTACAGCTTCTTTAACAGCTTCTTTAACATCTGCCAATTCTTCTTTAACTCTTTTGGCTCTCTGTTTAACTTCTTTTACAGCTTCAATAGCTTGTTCATCAACAGTAGTCTTAGACCAGATCCAATCCCAACCTTTTTTAAGTGAAAAATTCCAGATGCTGTTTAATACTTTTTTAATCATTTTATTATATTAATGGTTACTCTATAAATATAAGAAATTTTTAAATCATTTCAAAATCACAGAGTTACAGGTTCTTTAGTCTTTCATTTTCTTTTTCTAAAAATTCCACCTTAACCCTTAAGGAGTGGACTTCCGCAGTCAACGCTAATACTTGCTCTCTCATCTCATCTTTCTCTTGTGAAGACTTAGACAAGAGCTCTTCAAGATTGCGGACTCTATGTTTTAGGTCATCTCTATATTGCACACCGTCACTATTTATATGGTCAAATTTTTCTTTTTCTTTATTTTCTTTATATCGTGTTGATATGAATTGCCATATTCCCGTTGAACCAGCAACAGTTATGACCGTGATAATTATTTCTGTGAAATCCATTTGTCAAATACTTATAAATAAAAAAAGATAGGGAGTACAAAATCATTATATTTGTACACTATCTACATATAATATACAAAATCTACAGCAGATTTTGAAACCTTAAACTCAGAAACTTTAAATTTTAAATATGAAACCAACAAACGTATCATTTAACCACAAAACAATGTGGACCATTTTACCAGGTCAACCCATGCTTGGATTTCAAATCATCAACAATGAAGTGCTTTGTGAAGATGATCAATGGAGACGCATGTATGGAATTGTTATAGGTTTATTTTTTATCAAGTTTGAATACGCCAACATTATCTGGAAATAATCAAACTTCCTTTAGGAAGCCTCATCAATTTTTTGTAAATTGATTATACATTAACCGCTATGCAGAAAGCCTTATTGGTAACACTGCATAGCTTTTTTTTCTCTAACTGATTTTAAATAAGAACATTATGACAAGAAACATTTTTATGGCCAGGGAAAACATCCTTCCCTATGAATATCCCAGTCTGTTAGAATATAAGGACGCTATTAGACATTCTTACTGGATTGACACAGAATATAACTTTACTACAGATATAGATGATTTTAAAATTAAAGTGTCTGATGAGGAGCGTGAAGTAATTAAAAGAACCATGCTTGCAATTGCTCAAATTGAGGTTAATGTGAAAACTTTTTGGGCAGACCTTTATAAGAGGATGCCAATTACAGAGATTGGAGATGTAGGAATGACCTTTGCAGAATCTGAGGTCCGCCATAAAGATGCATATGCTAGACTATTAAGAATCTTAGGATTGGAGGAAGAGTTTAAAACTGTAGTTGAAATTCCTGCAATCAAAGGTAGAATTAGCTACCTTAAAAAGTATCTTGATGGATCTCGCAGTAGAGATAATAGAATGTATACTAAGTCCGTTCTTTTATTCTCACTGTTTATAGAGCATGTTAGTTTGTTTAGCCAGTTTTTAATCATGATGTCTTTTAACAAAGAGAAGAATATCTTTAAAGGTATCTCTAATGTTGTTGAAGCAACAAGTAAAGAAGAAGACATTCATGGTAACTTTGGTGTAGAGATTATTAATATTATCAAATCTGAGAACCCAGATTGGTTTGATGAAGAGTTTGATCATATTATTTACTCTGCTTGTAACAAAGCATACATTGCTGAGTGTGGTATCTTAGATTGGATCTTTGAAGAAGGTGAGCTTGAGTTCTTACCAAAAGAAACAATTAAACATTTTATCATGAACCGTTTTAATAACTCACTAAAGAAGATTGGTATGGAGCCTTTCTTTGAGGTTGATGCTGATTTGTTAGCTTCAACAAAATGGTTTGATGTTGAGATTACTGCTACCAAAGAAGGAGATTTCTTTTACAAAAAGCAAATTGATTACAACAAGAAAAGTAAAAGCATAACCGTTGATGATTTATTCTAAGAAAATGAGTTATAAGAAATACTATTGGCTTAATGAGGAGAGCCGCACCTTTTTATCAAGAGGTTATATAAATGAAAGTCCTGAACAAAGAATTAAAGACATTGCAAACACAGCTGAAAAGTATCTTAAAATTGAGGGTTTTGCTCAGAAGTTTGAAGATTACATGGCTCGTGGTTTTTACAGTTTGTCTACTCCTGTATGGATTAACTTCGGTAAGCAAAAAGGTTTACCTATTAGTTGCTATGGTTCTAATGTGGATGATACTTTAGATAGCATCCTTAATGCTGGTCGTGAGATTGGTATGATGTCTAAATATGGTGGAGGCACTAGTGTATTTCTAGGAAACATTAGAGAGCGTGGTGCTACTATATCAACCGGTGGTACTGCAGATGGACCAGTTCACTATGCTAGAATCTATGATACTGTTGTTGATGTGTGTAAACAATCAGAAGCAAGACGCGGTGCTTGTGCTGCTTGGTTGCCAGTAGAACATCCAGATATCTTAGAGTTCTTAGATATTGGTAGTGAGGGTAATCCTATTCAAAACTTACAGTATGGTATTACAGTAGGTGATGCTTGGTTACAAGAAATGAAAGAAGGAGATGCTGACAAACGTAAAGTATGGGCAAAGATTATTCAGAGGCGTAATGAGTTTGGGTTTCCTTACATTATGTTTAAAGATAACTCTAACAATAACTCTCCTTATAAAGAGTTAGGTCTAGAGATTACAGCATCTAATTTATGCTCTGAAATCCAGTTGCCTACAGATAGTTACAATTCATTTGTATGCTGTCTTGGTTCTTTAAACCTATTACACTGGGAGGAGATTAAGGAGACTGATGCCATTGAAATCTATGTAATGTTCTTGAATGCTGTTATGGATGAGTTTATTACAAAATCTTCTACATTACCAGGATTAAAAAGAGCTTATAGATTTGCTAGTCAACACAGAGCTATTGGTCTTGGTGTTCTTGGTTATCATTCTTTCTTACAATCTAACCTGATTGAGTTTGAATCTCTAGAGGCTAAGATGTGGAATAACCAAATCTTTAAGATTATTAAAGATAAAAGTGATGAAACATCTAAGTGGCTACATGAGTATAAAGGTTACACATCTTTGAGAGACGGTTATGCAAATACAACGTTGCTTGCAATTGCACCAACTAAATCAAGCTCATTTATTCATGGTCAAGTGTCTATGGGTATTGAACCTATTAAATCTAACTACTTTATAAAAGATCTTGCCAAGAGTAAGACAGTATATAAAAATCCATTCTTGGAAGCTGAGTTAGAAAAACATGGTTTGAATACTGAAGAAACTTGGGATAGCATTCTAAAGAAAGATGGTTCAGTCCAACACTTAAACTTTCCAACTAAGGAAGTGTTTAAATCATTTATTGAAATCACACCAAAAGAGATTATTCTCCAGGCAGCTCAGAGACAAAAGTATATTGATCAGGCACAGTCATTAAACTTAATGATTCATCCTAGCGTACCTGCAAAAGATATTAATCAATTGTATTTGTACGCCCATGAGATGGGTGTTAAAACACTATACTATCAATTTAGTCAAAGCTCTGCCCAGGCATTCTCTAGAAATATTTTAGAGTGTGCAAGCTGTGAAGGATAAAAGTAAGGGGAGAGCCTTATAACTCTCCCCCCTTTTTTTATATTATTTTTCTAAAGGAAAGTTGGATTAATTCTCTACTAGATGATGTAATTGAAGGTTCAAATGAAAATTCTTCTTTTAATTGAATATGGGCATAAATTGTTGTAGGTGTCTTGTAATATCCGTTTTTTGGAAGGGGACCTAATAACCAAAGCGGAGCAATTCCTACTCTAATTTTATCGTTTAATTGATATTCTACTTGAACTAATCTAAGTCTGAATTGAGTATTCATTTGATATGTAGAATCCCCACCCTTATAACTTTCAGTAGTAAATAAATTCACTAACTCAGCTCGGGGGCCAAATTTAAATTTACCATAAGTAAATTCTTTTTCTATACTAATAGATAGAGAATTGTAGTATGAAACATTTACTGCCATCTCTACAAAAACACCTTCAGATTTAGGAATTGTATCTTTTTCTTTTGCAGAAACAAATAATGAAGAGAATAACACAAAGCATGAAAGGATAAAATATTTCATAATAGAGAGATTTATATATATATAATATATGTATAAGTAAGGGTAGTTTATCCATTACATTTGTCAAAAACCAGTCAAATAAGCGGCTGACCCTTCTTGTTTTGCAAGCTTAAAAATTGTATATTATTATATGGATGCATATGAATACTTTAAAACAAAAGAATTTAAATCTTTAGGCTTGCCTAAAAAAATATGGTTACGCTTGCAGGTTGCATTCTTTGAAACTATACAAATGTTATGAAAAACTTTTCTTCTATAAGAGCAGTGTACCTATTGATGTCTTTAGTTCTATTGATGGGTTTATTGCTTAAAAATTGGTATGTAATATTATTTGTAGTTGTTATGCTACAAGTGGGTGTGTGGACAAAGTTTTGTCCCAGCAAATGGCTTTTTGAAAAACTTGGTTTCCGTAAGAGTGATTTGTAATGGGTGCTTTACAGGGTATATCAAAAAAGAGTAGAATATCTTTACTTATTGCTGTCATTATTATGATAGCGTTTTTTGGTGTAGAAACTTGTATTGTATTTGGTCTTTGTGAACCCAGTTATTTTTTAGCCGGTTTTGGATATGCTTGTATTATTGGTTTTATGCCACCCTTTTTTATAGTAGTAGTTGAATTTTTACAACAAAAAAAAGCAACACTGTCAAGCTTATCACAAAAAAATATATACCTAGAACATGCAGCAAAAATCATTAGACATGATATGCACAGTGGTATCAATACTTACCTACCGAGAGGAATCAAGTCCCTTAACCGCAGACTTACTGAAGAAAATATTGAAGAACTCAGAATCAAAGCACCGCTGCAATTAATTACAGATGGTTTACATCATGCTCAAAAAGTGTATGCTGGTGTATATGAGTTTACAAATTTGGTAAAAGAGAACGCTGTCTTAAACACAGAAACTTGCAATCCAAAAAAAATATTAATTGACTATCTTAGGTTAACTGCTTATAAAAATCAAGTAATATTAGATGACAGTTTACCAGAATCATTAGAATTAAATGAAGCATTGTTTTGTACTGCTATAGATAATTTAATTCGTAATGGTCTTAAGTATAATGATAGCCCAACTAAATGGGTTAAAATATATCATGAAGGATCTTACCATACTGGTTCATTTATTGTGGTGGAAGATAACGGTCGTGGTATAACACAAGAAGAATTTATAGAATTAAGTAGACCTTATGCCAGAAAAGAAGGCCAACAAGAACAAGGCACAGGGTTGGGCTTAAACATATGTATTGAAATATTAAAAGAACATGGATTTAAAATATCCGCAGAAAAGAAATTAAAAGAAACTGGAACCAAAATAAAAATTGAATTATGATTAATACATTAATGTTAATTGATGATGAGAATCTATTCCACCTAGTATTTGAGGATGCGTGCTCTCTACTAGATATGGCCTTATCTATTGAAGCCCTTGATAGCTCTGATGAAGCAGATGCTAAATTTAAAAAATGGTTTCCTGATGATCCTGATCATGAAAGACCTGAGTGTGTGTTTGTTGATCTTAATATCATTGGGTCTTCTTATGATGGTATTGAAATGATTAGAAAGGTAAACCATGAGTATGGTAATGGTTGCGTTATTGGCATTATCTCCTCTTCTTCTGATACACAAGAGATTGAGAAAGCCAAAAAGGTAGGCGCACAATTCTGGATTATTAAGTCTGATGACATTGAACCACGTCTTGAAGAGTTTATGAAAGACTATGATGGATATGTTAAAAAGACAGCACCTTTTAAAATATATAAGTGATTGAAATAACTGAACATACAAGGAACGTACTATTAGAGGTTGCCAAAAAGAAAAAGATATATGTTGAAGGCAGCTTTCTAAAACTATTACGTGCACCCAAAGATGATCAGGAATTTGCAGATTACTTAGAGCTTTGTAAAAAAAAGGATACAGATGCTCGTAGAAAAAGACTTCAAGTAACAAAACAAGTACAGGCTCAGAATAAAGAGCTTGAAGCTAAACAAAAGGAAAATGAAACCTTAATGATTGAACTTGAAGCAGCTTTAGAAGAGGCACAAAAATTAAAAGAACAAGCTGAAGCCGGAATGGATAAAGCACTAGAGGATTTGGATCTAATGCAAAAGCGTAGTCAGTTTGAGCTTATAGGTACTATTGTGAGAGTAGCACTAGTTATAATTGTAGGTGTAGGTGTTCTTACTACTGTAATGTATGGTCTTGCTTTAGTGTCGGGTACTGATACTCAGATAATTGGGAGTACCTGGTCTAACATGTTTGGTATATTATTAACCAACGCGTTTAGTATTGTAGGTACTATAATGGGTGTAAAGTATGCAACAGAAAAATCAGAAGACAAATGAAAAAATATTTTACTAGCATACAGTCTGTGGCAATAGCTGTATTAATCATTGTTATATTGCTGATGAGGGCTTGTGATAAACAAGATCCTGTAGAACCTGTGATTATCACAAAGATTGAGACTGTCTTTGATACTATTACAAAAGAAGTACCCGTTTACGTACCTAAATATGTACAGAAAATAGAGACCGTAATAGATACTATAGTTAAAACTCAACCTGTTGACACAACAGCAATACTTAGAGATTACTTTGCTACATATGTGTATCAAGATAGACAAGAGTTAGATAGTCTTAATCTAACAATTATAGACTCTGTATCACAAAATAAAATCTTTGCACGTACTATATCATATGATTTAATATACCCTACTACAACAATCACAAAAGAGATCTATTTAAATAATAGAGAGCTTTATTGGGGAATTGGAATGCAAGGTAGAACTGACCAGCTTAACTATGTTGGCGGTGAATTACTTTATAGAAACAGAAAGAAACAAGCATATGGTCTTGGTATAGGTATAAACCAAGATCTTCAGCCTGTAGTATCCGGAAAGCTTTATTGGAAAATAGGAAAATAACGGCTAGGTTGCTAGAGTTTGGGGCTTTAACCCACTTGGCTTGTCTCTCCCTCTACAACCCAGCTCAAACTAATCACCGTCTATAGGTGATTATTTAACGTAGAACTCTCTTTCTTGATCAAAGTTCTGCCATCTCTGTATTGTATATAAGAAAGGCAATACATCATTCCACTCCTTGGACATTTTAAGATCTCCTTTTCTTTTACCTCTTTGATAAACAACCTCTTTGTTTTTTCTAAACTCTTTATCATCTAAGAACAATCCATATACTGCAGTTTGTCCCGTTGAATATATAGCTTCTGAGAACTGACCAAGAACGTTAGCTGATGCAATAGGGTTCTTAATTAATTGATAAGCCTGCGGCCAACCAACAACCGGCCAGAAAGCATAGAGTTCTTTTGATGCTCTATCTGCATTGTACTTTAAAAGGTTTTTCAATCTCTTTTCAATTTCACCATCATCATCATCGGTTGCAAGTACACCACCTAAGAGCTCAGTTAATGCCCATATAGTTAATACTAAACCAATTTCTCCCATTGTAGTATAAGCACCTGTAATTTTATTTTTGATACGTTGTTCTACGTGACCATAGTTTATACCCTCTTCTCTTGCAAAATCTTCTGCAAGTTTTTCAGCATAAACCTTATTTAAGTTTTTGATATCTGATAGATTTTTAAACGCAAACGCAAAGAAACTGGTAAAAGATCTATAACGTCCCTCTACCCAACCTAAGTTCTCATCGTATTGCTCTCTTCTCATTCTAGATTTGATTGAAGGAGCAACCCATTTTTTAAACTGTACGGCAAGCTTACCAAGAAAATGTGATTGCATAACCATTCTATCTGCTCGTGCATAGCTACCATGAATTCTTTTATTAACCTCTCTAATTTGATTGCGTAGCTTATATCTATATTGATCATTCCACTCAACCTCATTACCATTCATATCATAGATCTTATATTTTGGATCTATAACAATTGTTTGATTTTTACTGTCCCATGTAGATGCTTCATAAAGGTTTACTTCATTTCCGTTTTCATCCACTGCTTTATGTGAGGCCACCATTGCCATACCAATTTTAGTTTGAACATTATATTCAAAACTATCATTAAGCAAATAGAACCAGCTACCAGCCTTTTCAAAGTAACTATCTTGGTCCGTTTCTCTGATCTCTGTTTTCTTATCCATCATACGGAGTACATCAACCCAACCTTCCCATTTAGTCATAGGTTTTTTAGGATCATAGTAACCTTTCTTACCATCAAGTATATACCCAGTTCTTCTAACTGATTTTGCCAGCACCTGCTCAACATTAAATTCTTTTTTCATTTGAAGGTATGCCCTCCTTTTAAAGAACCTACCACCCATAAGTTCAATGGTGTTGTTTAATAAACCAATTGTAAGGTTGTTAATATTACCTAAAGGGTTTGTTGCTACATAGGCAAAGGAAGAATAACCCATTAGTAAGCCAGACATTTTTTCTAATGCAGTCTGAGTAAGATTTTCATTATCATAGAAAACCATTCTAGCCCATTTTTTTATTCTCTTTTGAATATTCTTTTCAAGATCATTTTCTCGTGTACCTACAGGAACCATCTTTCTAGCCTTACTTGCACCAGAAACAATTGCATTTCCCAAAACGCTAACAACATTATCTGATTTTGCTTCTGGAGCAAGGACTTCTCTTTTATCAGATACCTTAATAAATGAAGTAACAATATCTTCAATCGTAGACATGACTTCAAAATTCTCAGCCATAGTATTAAACTTAAGAAGGCTTGTTCCAAGATCAGTGTTTAGTGTTTCTCTTGTGGGTTTTTTTCTTAGTCTTTTTTCCTCTACATCTAAGATATCCATCTTATTTCTATATTCTGTTTTAGATATAGCTTTAGAATCTAATCTGGTTTTTAATAGAGTTCTTTTTTCTTCAATCTTTTCAAGATCTTTTTCTGTAGCCAAGTTGCCTGTGTAATAAATAGGAAGAGTGTTTGCAATTTCACCTTTTTCATTTACTACAACTCTTCTATAACTACCTGTTTCCTTAAAGAAGTCACCAACATTTCTCTTCATTTTAGCAAACATCTTAGCTACAACAGGACCTTCTCTTTTAATTTTATTTGCAAGAATTGTTGGTATTCTACCGGCCATTTGTTCCATTACATTAGGTGGAAGCTTTTTTGTTAGCTCCTCCATTGTCTCAACATAGAATTGATAGAACTCTCTTCTTGCAATAGACAACTCGTCTTCCACTGCAGGATTCATTATGGCGTCATACTTTTCATTAAGCATGCTAACCTTTTTACCATTTACAGTAGCTTGAGCTTTTGCATATCTATATTTATTGTAAGGTACCCAAATTTGACCTGGTGATAAAGTCCCTGTAGGCTCACCATTTTTCTTATCCATAAAGAAAGTTTCTTTGTACTCACCATAAGTTTGTCTGAACTTTCTCCAAGACTTTGCATCTACAGATCTTTTCTTTTTCCAAATAACAAAACCACTTGCTGTTATTTCAGGTCTTTCATACTTTGCCCTTAGAGTTTTAAACTCCTCTGTGTATGCATGGTAATCTCCATCTACAATATCACCTTCGCTAGTACCTCTCTCTGCTCTCCAGAATCTAGCATTTTCTTGTTTTAACTCGTAAAGCTTTTTATTATATGCTAGCTCTTCTGGTGTAGCTTCATCTTCATTAAACTTTTCAATGTATTCCATTCTATTACCATCTTCATCAAATAGTAAGTCTCTAAGTTCTTTGATCTTATTATAGTATTGAGGACCTAATCTCTGAACAATATATCCAGTTGGTAAACCAGCCTCATCAAACTCTAACATAAAGTTATAAAGGTCTTCCGGTTTTGTACTTGGATCTAATTTAGCAAGTTTACCAGCAACAGCTCTAATTTTATTTTCTCTTGCTTGTGCTTTATCTAAGTATTCTTGCTCTTTATATTTATATATCTTATCCAATACGGCAAGTAGAGTATCTCTATTTGTAGCCATATCACCAGTTTGATATTCAATATCATTAATATCTCTGACAGATGTTAATATTTCATCTAGATCTGCATCTGAAAATTCTGCTGATGATGCAGCTCTAACTGTTTCTTTAACAAAGTTGAAGATTGCCGTATCAACCAAGCCCGTTTCTGTTTGGCTACCTCTCAATCTTTGTAACTTAGCTTGAAGTTGAAGAACTAGGTTAGCTTGTGTTTTAGATAAAGGTGTATTATCTATAGTTGATAGTTCAATCAAACCATTAAAGGTTTGAGCATATCTATCAAAGTTTAATACATAGTTAATATATTCAGGCTTACCTATATTTTCTGAATCTAATATGTAATCGGTAAATTGTTGCAAGTCTTTAATACCTTGTCTGATTACACGAGTATACTCTGCTCTAATTGCTTGTGGTCCTTGAGTAACTGCAACTTCTATACTAGCAATGGTATCATTGATTGCAGATATTGTACCTTCTTTAGTCATGTCAAGTACAAGACCACCTTTTAGTTTTCTTAAAGCATCCCTTCTTTTTACAAGACCAGCTGAGTATTCTTCTAAAGCACCAAGGTAGTAATTGACCTCAGCATTAGAATTATTATTGTTTTCAGATTGAGCTTCATCTCCGCTTAGTTCTTCTTCTGCCATATTGTAATCAGGAGAAGTTTTTCTAGCATCATTGATTCTATCTTGTTGTTCTTGATCAAGGTTCTCTGGAATAATCTTGTCAACAACTTCTTCCATTTGAGAAACACTATGACGGTAAATACCTTCTATCTGATAACCACCTTTCCAAACTTTCTTACCTTTTGCATCTTTCTCAATATCAACTTTAATATGGAAAGTGCTTATTGCATTAGGACCATCGGCTACAGTGTAACCCATGTTCTGTAACATTCTTCTATAGATTGCTATCTGTAGGTTGTGTTGTGCTTTTGTACTCAGTGCTTCTTTGTCTGATTTTTGTTTTACCAAAGAATCATCTTGCAAAGGATATGGTTTCTCATATCTATCGGGATCTGTCTTTAGATAGTTTTGACTGGTCTTTAAGTCAAGAACTTTTATTTTACCATCCGGTGTAATTAAAAGTATATCACCAGTACCTGCTATACCCCCATAGGTCTTACCATTGATTTCAATTGTTTGGTTATCAAACAATACAACTTGCGGTATAGCAACAGAACCATCAGAAGTAAGAGAATCTAAATGAGATTGAAGATCAACATACACTTGTTCAACCTGCTCTTTAGAAAGTTTAGTTATACCTTCTATATCCTCCACTAAAGTCTTTGATACAACGGCATTTAAGATTGCGTCAAAGTCATTACCCACAGCAAGGTTAATTTCATTATCTTCTTTGTTGAGCATCTCTCCTTTGATTGCTCTGGTTGTAGAATAAAACTCTTCACCTGTTTCTATATCATAGTAGGTGTGGTCTTCTTCATTTAGCACAACCAGGCTTGCAGAATCAAAAAGCTCAGGATTTTTGCTTGCACTAAAACCGGTTATTTCTTTATCGGTTTCTTTAGCTACATTAAGGAGTTTAGCAATAAGATCTTTTTGAACATCTGTTGTTGCCTGACCCATTGCAACATCCATTGCTGCTTTGGTTTTGTCATCAAGAGAGTATCTTACTTGCCTATCTGCTTTAAACTCAAACTTAAATTTAATATCATCTGTGTTTAAAAGCTTTGCAATATCAGAAAGACTTGATGTCTCTTTGATGTCACTTGTCTTAATTGCAAGATCTCTGTTTGTAATAAACTTATGTAAGTCTTTTAAGATATTAGAAAACCATTCTAAGAACTCTTTCACCTTTTGTAAGAACCCCTTGGTTGGTTGAGTTTCATACTCTTGTCTAAAGTGTCTTGTTAATGCTTGAGTAACCAGTTCAAGATCTCTATGCATCTGATTAAACCCTCTATCATTACTATAAGCTTGGTTGATTTGTTGTCTTAACTCACCAAAAGTTTCTTTAGCTTCTCTTAATAGGCCATCAAATAATGCTCTGTTTTCTTTATACATAGCATCTGTAAATGGGTGTAGCACTTCTTCTATTGCTACATCACCATTAATTCTTTGACCTATAATATATGCTTGACCATTTGCATAAAAAGATTTTACTTCAGAAAAAGGAATTTTAGCTCTCTGGTCTGCCGGCAAGCTGTTATATATTTTCTCCGCTTCTACTCTAGTTACATTGTTGATTGTAACTTGAGGAAACATTCTATTCAAATGATTTAGAATTGCTCTAACAGGACCTTTAGCATCTTCACGTGCTTCAGGAATAACATCTCTCATTGTAAACAAGTCTTCATTGATTACAATTTTGTATGTATTATCTGTTTCTACAAATTCAACCATCTGCCTTGGACCATAAGAAATATTATTCTGATCAAGGAAAGCTTGTATTCTCTGAATATTATTTTGAGCAATCTTCTTGTTTGATATTCTAGTTCCCTTTGCTGTATTATTTACATAGATAACATCATTGTATCTACTGGCTCGTCTTGTACCAATAATATTCTTTTCAAGAGCTTCTCTAAAATCTAATTTCTTTGCAGATAAAGCAGCCTTCTGATCTTTCAGATAGGTTTTAGCTTGAGCAACAGTTGGTATATCCTCTGTATTATTAATCTCCTGATAAACATTTATAATGTTATCTGTTTTAATATTTGTACCAAACTCTGCTTGTAGAGCTTTATATTCTGCTGTATTTCTATTTGGACACTTAGCCATAATTACAATATACAAGATTTAATATTATCTAAAAAGTCTTCGTCACTATCATAGATCACATCTGGATCATTTCTTTGAGCAATAAAATCTTCAAGGTCATTTATGTTTTGATCACGTAGCTTTTGTCTAGCTTCTGGATTAGTTTGTACATTCTTATCCCAGAAATCAACAATAGCTGGATACTCTTCTTCTAAGTTTGTTTCTTCAAGTTGATCAAATAAACTTAAACTTACCGGAGGTCTATCTGAAGCATCAACTCCTTGAGAAGTTACATCTGAAGCATCAACTTCTTCAGAAGTTACATCGGCTTCAACTCCACCTCCACCGCCTGGACCATATTCATCAAAGTCTTCTGCAGTAGGACCTAAATCATTTTCTTCAAGCATCTCCATTGTTAGATCAGATACCTTAACTAAGTTTTTTTCAACGCCTCCTGGAGCAAATGAATTAAGATTAACGTATACAGTATTACCTATGTACTCAATATCATAACCCATAGTTTTTGCTTTAGATAAAACAGCTTGTTCTGATACAGGTAAAAAACCTTCTTCAAAACCACCTTCTTTTTCTAATTTTTCAACAAAGGTACGGATATCAGTATAAGCAGGACGTTCAAATCCACCACCATCAAACATAAAACCAATACCATTTTGGTAGTTAGAACCTTTCATCTTAATCTCTTCATATACACCAGCATTACCAATAGACATACCCTCTGAAGAGTTAATTATGTTATCCTCCGTTACCGTAACGGGTGTATAGGTTTCTTTAAGTCTAAAATATCTAACCGTTTTATTTTTCTTGCCAGTAACAACTTTAAGAACTGCAGGTAATTCTACCACAAAGGTACGCTTACCATTTATGATTATATCTTTTTTAATTACAAAGCCTTTTCTTTCTAGTTCTCTTATGTTTTTTGCAAGTTTCTTAAATTGATTTTCATTAAATCTGTCACCAAACTTTCTAGTGTTTTGAGTATTTCCACTTCTCTTAAATGGTTTTACACCTTTATATATATCAACAATTAATACGTTTTCCTCATTTGTCAAGCTCATTGCAATAGGAGCTACGTTGATTGCTCTTTGTGTTGTACTACCCGTTTCGGTAAGCACCCCTTTTGTAAGAGAGTAACCAAACTCTTGACGTAATTTTTCCTCAATGTAATTGTAAACATCTTTGCTTGCAGACTTTAATTTCTTAAGTTGCTTTTTGTCTAATAGTTGTTTAGGGAATACAATCGGTTTACCTGACTCTAATATATCATTAACCTCTGTGTCAAAACGCTCAACAAATGAATCAAGATCTTCACTATCAAACATTGTGGTAAGATCATACATTAAAGTTAATGGTAATGCGTTTTCCATTCCTCTAACAGTAGAAGATCCAACTGTACCCAATTGTCTTGCATTATCAACATAAACATATACCTTATCAGGATTTGCTTCTACAATCTTTTTATTAACCTGACCCGGAAGAACTTCTGTTTCTTCAAATATTTGTTTATAGAAAGGTATATTGCTTACTCTATTAAGAAGTATATTATTCTTGTTTGACTGCAAGTATCCAAGGACAAAATCATTTAATAGTTCAGGATAGCTCATACCAAACTTAGACTCAAACAAATCTAGTCTATCCTTTTTCATCATATCATGGATATCCTCAATACTTGTACTAAATGTGTCAAGCAATGCTGGAGTAACAGCTTCAAGTAAAGAACCTGCACCAAACTGCAAACCATCTTTAACCATCATGTAATGTATAAGATGTGTTGCCTCTAGTCTATTATTAGAAAAGATTTCAATAAATGAATTCTGAATTCTAAGCTTATCAATATCACTTCTCTTACCAAACGTGTTTGATTCTGCCTTATGAATACCAGATTTATTATCAAGATCTCTAGCATTCTCATTAAACATAAACTCATTTAAGAAGAAGTTATCAGGATAAATCTTTCTTAACTGATCTACCAATCCATTTATATTTAATGCAGCTCCAGATTGAGGATATATAAATGCATTATTCAAAGAACCAAGAGACATTTGTGATCCCTTCTTATCTAAAGAATGCATATATGCTTTAATAGTTAAGTAAGAAAGCAAGTCTTTACCAATCTTATCTTTTTGTTCTGCGTCTAGTACATAATCATTACTAGTTAAGTTGCGTAGAGTAGCAGAAAGCAATCTATCAAATGCAGGAGTCTTAGAAACAAATACATTAGGAAGAATAACATTACTAAAATGATTTAGTACTTTAACCATGTTTGCTTGCCATGCATCTGATTTGAATATAGGTCTAACATCTATAGGTACAGGTGCACCCTTAAACTCTAGATCTGCAAACTCTTTATCAGATAATCCAACACCTAGATTTTTTATCTCTGTAAGTTTTTGATTTACGTCTGCAAAAGTTCTACCTGGTCCCTTACTAATATTCATAACGCTACTCATATCGGATAAGAAGCTCTTCACGTTATGAGCAGCTATAAATTGTTTGAGTATAGAGTATATAGCAGACGCTTCTTCAAAATCCATTTCTGGGTTAACTACTAAATCGTCTCCTTTTCTGATTTGTTCTTTTAACAGTTCATCTGAAACCTGTACGGTATTTGTTCTAATTCCAGCATCTGCAAAATCCAATTCTAAAGTTTTAATTATAGATTGAATTCTTGTAGCAATACCAGGATCTGTTGCTCTTCTTTTGTTATTAGCAGCAAAGTATTCTTCTCTAATTATAGGATGGTTAACCAAAAGAATAGAAGTCTTAATTGGTACACCTAATTTAGTAAGAGTAGTAACCACAGCAAGAGCATCTCTATTCAAACCAAGCTTAGCTGCAAGACGTTCTTTAGCGTTATCTGTCATTGCTGTAATCAATGCTGAAATAATAAACTGAGTTCTATTCCCTTGCGTTTCTTTACCGTCTTTGGCTAGTCTTTCATATTGCTCATTAAACTTATTGTATCTAACACCATTAAATTCAATTTGAGGAATTGTTTGACCGCCAACAACTTTACTACGGATTTCAATATTATATTCTCCTAATAGGTTTAAGTATAAGTTTGGTAGTACGGCAGCACCAATTGCACCGGCACCTTCTTTATTATTCTTAAATGCTCTTCCTTTACCAAATAGGTTGTCTACATCTATACCTTCTTCTTCAACCAATTGAGCTAGTTCTGGCAATTCTTTTTGAATATCCTCCCATACATCAGTTAATGGTGTAAGTACAGCAGGGTCATAAGCAATAGGATTTTCTCCATCTTTTCTTGCAACCGTATTACCTTCATTACCCCACAAAGCAAACTTATAATCTAATAATTGATTGTTTAATGCTGCCTCATATGGATAACCAAACTTATCTCTATAAGCAACAAACTCTTCTACTGTTGTTGGCAAGCCTAAAACTTTCAATGAAGTAGTAATTCCTTTACCAATAAGTCTTGCTTGTAAATCAGTATATTGCCCTTCTCGTCTTAATCTTCTCTTACCTTTTTCAAGAGCTTTTGCATATACAGATGATGGAGAGTTTATTTCTTTTCCAACATAGTGTATGTAGTCATCAAACTGTTCTTGATCAGTTCTTGTGGTATCACCATACTCAATGAACTTACCATTTTTAATATACCACTGTTTCATTTGAGTGTATACCTTATCAATATCAAAGTCAGCTCCTGATATTTCAATAAGTTCTTTTGAGAATATTGCAGTGGAACCATATGATGATGGTAAGAAGTCAACAACCTTTGTAGCTAATGCAGAGTGTTTATCCTGTGAAGGAATACGTACAGCAAACATTTTAGCAAATGCGTCTGGCATAGGCTTACCTGTTTCCTCTATCATCTCCATAATTTGTTCAGAGAATGCAGGCATAATAGATTCCGTGTATCTTACCCCAGTAAAGTTTCCATCTTGATCATACTCTTTAAGATTGTGTCTTAGTTCATCTCTAACAATAACACCTTTACCATTTGATCTTTCAATTGCATCTGCTAATCCTACAAGATTGCCCTCAGAGTCTATGTCAATTTCTATTGGTAATGGATTGCTATTATAAACTTTATCTCTAATGACTTCAAACTTATCTGGAACACCGTTTTCATCTACAGAGAAAACACGTCTTATAACCTTCACACCACTATCAGACATAAGAGCTAAAGCATCTCCGGCTACTTTTTCTGACATTGTTTCTTTGGTAAAGTATGATAAGAATAGTTGTTCAAACTTATCAATTACCATAGGGTTATTCAAATCATATTGACCACTTGGATCAAAGAACTCAATGACATTACTAGAGGCCTGACTTGCTTTAAGACCTTCTTGAGCAAATTGTAAAAAGTCTCTTAACTCTATTGTTAAAGACCCCAGCTTTCTACTATCATCTAATGATCTCATTGCAGTTTCTAAACTGAAATCAGCAATAAGATTCACCTTATTATGATATTTAAGATTTAGTCTAGCAGCTGTTCCTCTATTATAGAGTTCTCTTAGTTCACCTAAAGTTTTAGATACATAACCATCTAAAGTTTTAATCATCACCTCTACGGTATCTACCTGTTCTGAAGTAATTAAACTTCTTAGCTGTGTTGGATCTGTAATCTTTTGTTTATTAGAAGGGTTCACCAATTGCAATCCAATAAATCTAGCATTAAGCATTGTGTGCGGTAATGCTTGAGCATTAGGATTAAACTGACCAAACGCTGCTTCATTGCTAACAACATTTGGTTTCATCATTTTACTTGCACTAGCTGGTGCAGCCATTGCTATTGTTTGATCTCCATCAGCTTCAATCTTTTCAAGCTTCAGCCTTAAGTTATGTAGCTCTTCATATTGAGCTTTGGCTGTTCCATCTTTTCTTGTCGTAAGTTCTGGAGTTAAAACAACTGCAGACATTTTAAGGAATGTTTGACCATCACCATAAACAAGTTTTAGTGAGTTAAATACACTTCCTTGTTTGATATGACCACCAGCAGCATAATATTCTTTTGGTGTTACCGTTTCACCTCTTTCTAATTTATTTAATAGTTCTGCTTTATCTTGTGTAAGCTCTGCAAAACCAAATAGCATATGACGCAATGCTTTGGTAGTAATATAAACCTGAGCATCTGTTCTCTCACCTTGACCACCAGAATACTTTTTATTAAATAAAGTATCACTAAATGTGACAAGAGATATATTTTCAGTTGCGTGATAAACACCACGACTTTCATCAATAACAGGTGTGTAAGCACTCTTATATGATGCATTTTGCATCTTAGCTCTTTTAACCTTATCAACAGAATCCTTTAAAGATACAGCTTGATCACCCAGTAGTAATTGATTAATTGCTTTTGTGTTTAACCAATCATTAAAGAAGATCTGCATTAAGTTATAATCTTCATTATCTCTAACAAGATTTAACTGTTCCATTGCAGCATCACCTTGTGCTACACCATTGTCATCAGTAATACCATTTAATATATCTGAAGAAATTAAATCTTTAACACGTAAGTTATCCAGTTCTTGAGCAAATCTTTCATACTCTGACATCAATCTAGTTTTAAGCAAGTCTTTAAAATCACTTACCGTTACAGATGATTCATTAAGCATTCCAATTGCTTCTTCTAATGAAATGTCAGGATTATTTATTGCTATTTGTTCTAACTCTTCTTTAAAATCAAACTCTTGTTGAGTAGCTATTTCTTCTTGGAATTGATCATAAGGAACAAGTTCATAACCAAATCTGGTCTTTTTCCCTTCCAAGAAATCCTTCATTACTTTAGTCTCAACATATAGTGTAGTGTCACCAACATTTACAGCAAAGTTAAATTGTTTGGATTTTTCTAGTTGAACCGCATCCCCCATTGATTTAACAATGTTAGATATATTGGTGCTATCAACTTTTGTTTGACCCAACGCTCTTAAAACAAAAACACCCTCTTGTTTTCCAGATCTAACTGTAACATTTGCTCTTGTGTTTTTTAGCGTTAAACCTATTGTCTTAGCCTGAGCATCACTAACATATACAGTTTTTTGCGTTCCTTCTAATACTCTATTTCCAATTTCTGAAGTAAACTTGGGATCTTTAGCATCAACTCTGGTTTCTTCTTCTTTTGTTGTTTTGAGTAAACTTGCTGTATCATTAAACTGATAAGCCCTACCTTCATTATCAGTGAGGACACCATTCTTAGCATTGTATCCTTCTATTGGTACTTTATCTTCATCAGCTTTGCTTGATTCTCTTTGAATTCTTTCAAACTCTCTTCTAAGTTCTTCAAAGAATAAATTAACAGTAGGTTCTGTAATTGTAACTTGACCACTTGCATCAAATTCAACAGTCTTAATAATAGGTAAACTAAGTAAATCACCAGTATTAGATGCTTCAATAACTCTAATAAGAACAGGAGCCAATGCAGTTTCTACAACCTCGTTGTCTTCATTTGTAAATACAACAGTTTTATTCTGTTGTTTAAATGCCTGGTAATTAGCTAAATAGGAATTCACTAAAGTTGCAGTAAACTCTGCACCAGTTAGACTACCATATGTTTTACCATCTTTATCTAGAGCTACTCCACCATTTTCATCTAATGCGTTTTCATCAGTAGATCCCAATGCGCTTTCTTTTGTACCAGCAATTCTAAGAACACTTAACCTTTCTTCTTCTGACAACTGCATAAAAGCAGGACTGTTCAAAAGAATATTGGTTAGATTATATCCTTCCTGACGTTGTCTTAAATCTTTAAGGAAGCTTGCATCATTTAATTCTTGTACCATTTTTAGATGATACGTTGGCATTTGGTGAGCATAAACAAAATTACCCTCTGCATTTAAGAATACACTTTGTCCAATTGTCTCATCAAACAAGGCATTATTCTTTGCAAGCAACTGCAATCTAGATTTAATACCGCCTTTTCTTGTAAACAAGTAAGCTGATTTTCTTCTTGATGTTTTATTTAGCTGTAGTTGTTTTGTAAACTCTACGATTGTATCTTTACTAATACCCTCAGCTTGTTTGTTACTTTCAACTAAAGATTGTTGATACGGAGTTCTGTTTTGAATGTTCTTAGCAATAGTAAATTCAATGTAAGCGGGAGATAGTTTTATACCTACAGTCTCATATATATCATTAGATATCTGAGTAGCAACAGATGAAAGCTCAGAGTCTTCCATTTCTTCCATAGTTTCCAAGTAAGGTAATAAGCTTTCAAGAGCATCTACTGCATTGAGCATGTCAACTTCACTTTCCTTGATAGCTTTAAATCTTTCATTATGTGACTGTTTCCATACATCAATCTGATTAGCTGCATCGTCTCTATTAGCTGCATTGTACAACAATAGTTTTCTACCTTGAACGCCTCTTTTTGTATTAACGTGAGCAAATAAATAATCTACTCTAAAGTTTTCAAGGCCTTTATACAACTCATTGAAGAATACACGGTTTGTGATGCTATCAAGTATTTCTTCTCTTGTTCCAGTTAATACAATCTCTTCTGATGTACCCAATGTTCTAAAGATCTTATCTACAACAGCTGCTGTTTGTCTGTTACCTTTAGAAAATGAAAGCATTGCTCTAAGAATACTAATCTCATCTGTTAGATTTTTTACAGACTTAAGAAGACCATTATAAGCACTCTGATAATCTACAGGAATAAATATTGCACCCTTACCGTCTAGTAATTCTGCATTACCAAACTCATCAGTTGCTTCTATCTTTGTTGTACCTATAAATGCTCTAAATGCAACAGGCAAGCTAGAGAAACCACCAATCATTGATTGATCAGTATTCCAATCACCAACACCTCTTAAACCTTGATCATATTCTATTTCCTCATTTGCGTACTCCTCATCTTTTATTTGTCTATCAAATAAAGAAATATATTGAGCAACTGCATCGTATGTATTTTTCTCATACTCTGCTTTCTTAATTGTCTTTTCTACGGTTTCTTCACCAATCACACCACCCAATGCAGTGTAAATCTTGATCATCTTTTCAATTTGATCTCCAGACTTATTGCTATTGTGATCTGCCATAGGATCATAGAGTTCTCTAAAATCCTCAATAACTCTCATAACAAGTTCTTGTCTAGTTTCTTGATCTTCTATTTTACCACCCTGTAGTCTTGTTAAGTATGTACCGGTCATGGTTCTGATTAAAGTATCAGCTGTATCAGGATCAAGATATTTTTTAGCAACACCTCTCTCTAATTCTATTTCATCATAAGCAAGAACCTTAAAAGCTTCTAATGTAACACCAGGTTTGAGACCTTGTGTAAACATATTATTCTGTACACCAGCTGATTTATATTTACCAGCATCAATGTTTCTGAATAGCTTTTGCAATTCACTAACGCTATATGTACCAAACACATTCTTAATCCACTCAATAAGCCTATTAAAGAATGACTTAATTACAGAACTGGTTTCTGTTGATCTAGGATTAGTTTTAAACTTCTCAAACTCATCAGCCAAATATTCTTCATAGTACTCTCTCTTGAGTTGCTTTTCAGACATATTCTGATATTTCTCAGCAGAGTTTTTGAACTTCTGTAGTTCTTCTGCAAGAGTTTTACCTTCTGCTTTAAGCTTAGCTCTTACTTCATTAGCTGCTATAGCCAAGTATTTAGTTTGCTCTTCTTCACTAAGTAATAATCTAAACACTGCATGGAAGGCTTCATGGTATCTAAAACCTTTTGAACCTACATATACAGTACCACCTATTTCTAGTTGACCAGCAAGATTTCTAAGATGCATAGCAAACAAACCAACAGGTATACCATTAGTTTTTAGTCTTTCTGCTACTTCACTAATATCTCTAATCTGTACAAACTCAGGTAGATTTTCTGCAGCCCAAGTAATAAATGTATCAATATCTTCAACATCTTCAACTGAAAAGTCTTCATCTACAATCTTAGGAGCAAAGCTACTTAAGATTCTTTCTCTTTTCTTAAACTCGTCATTAAGTTCATTGTAAGCTTGATCTACACCTCCAACTAAAATGTTGGTTAAATCTTTATTTGTTAGTTCACCAGCATCAACTTTTGCTTTTAAATCAGCAACGTAAGCCTCTCTAGCAGCTTTTGCTTTATCATATTCATTCTTAGCTTCAACATAATCATCATCCGCTTTAGTCTGACTTTTTAATTGAGATGCTTTAAACTCAATCATGTTGGTAAGTACATTATACACTATACCTTCTCTTTCAGAAAGAGCTTCACCAACGGCATAGTTAGCGGCAATAGCATCTAAGAATTCAGAATCAATACCCTCAAAGTTATTTGCTCTAAGTTCTTCAAACTCTTCTTCACTCAGTTCATCAACAGTGGCTGTAGACAATTGATTATTTAAGTTGTCTAATGTTTCTTGAGCATTTGAGTTATCTGCAACATCATCATCAGCTACACTATCTAGAGCTCTTTGAGCACCAATATATTCTTCTACAGAAGCTTCATCTACAGAGTAATCTAAGTATACATCATAAAATGCTTCAGGATTAATATTAGTGGTTGTAAGGTATCTAATTGCCTGTGCTGAAATCTCGGTAGGTATATTCTTTCTAAATGAATCAGAGGTTGCTTTTAACTTCAGACTTTTTACAGTTGCATCTGCATTCATTGCAGCATTCAAAGCACTCATTAATTTATCAAAAGAATCAACTTCTGTTGCAGATGGGTCTACAAATGCGGAGAATAGCTTTTTATCATTTACTGTATCAATAAGTACTAGCTCTAAGGCACCACGAGCACTTACCTTTAGCTGAGCATCATAACCAGATTTCAATGAAATATAAAACTTATCATTGAACTCATCATTAAAGGTGTCGTTGTATCCCTTAGACTTAACTACTTTTTTACCTTCTACAGTATCAACGTTTTCTTCAGCTGTTTTAGCAGCCCGGTCAAGCATCTCTTGTAAAAGTCCATCCTTGCTTTCCTGATCAAGAGCTGTTGATTTTAATGGAGCAAATACAATGTTGCCGTTAGGTGTTTTAATTACAGCATGATATCTATCAGTTGTTCTATCACTCTTAAGGTAATCTAGTAATGATGTACCATTCTGTAATTTTTTATTATTGAGTTCAGCTAAAACTTTATTTCTTAATTCCTTATGTTCTTTAGAACCTTTAGGATAGTTTGTTTTAACATCTATAATTCTATTTCTCTTCTTAGTCTGAGGATCTAATCTATAACTATAGTCAATTACAACAAATTCTCCATCATAAGTATTGTATGGTAAAGATTCTACTGCGGTTTGAGTATCACTATAAAGATTACTGTATCCTTGTCTGACACTCAGCATTTCTACAAAATCAGATAAGAACATGTTTTCATAGTCATCTGTTCTATCTAAAATTCTTTTTCTTATTATTTGCTGAGTTGCTAAAGCTCTAATGGCTGCAACAGGATCTGAGAAATATTTTTTTGCTTGTTCTTTTGAAAGAGTAAATGGATTTACTTCTGAACCATCTTCTGCAAAGAATTTTAAATTACCTGAAGGTAACTGAATATCTACAGAGGTGATAGAACCAGAATGTCCATTTTCTTTTAATATATTATTTACTTTATTTCTAACTTCAGGATCAGCTATAACAAGTCTAAAGCTGTGAGATTCTTTAGTATACTTAATTAATGGATTTACCTTACCCTTGGAATCTTTAAAGTCAAATAAATCAGAAGATTCTTCATTAACATCAGCAAATACTCTAATTTCTTGTAGATCTTCTGCAGAAAGATTTTGAAGTAATATGGATAATATTGTCTCACCTTCTTCTCTATCAAGAGTATCTGACATTGGATATACACCTAAGATATTAGGAATACCAACTCTTGGCATATCTTTAGTAACAAGAGTTTCTGCAAAGGATTCTTCCAACACAGAGAACTTAGACTTAAACTCATCAGCGGTTACTCTAATAGCTGCCTTTTCTCTTTGTTTAGTTGTTTTGTATTTCTCTATATCTTCCTCTGGTACTATAAATAGAGTACCGTTAGATTCTACTTTAGCAGGTGTACCTAAAGAAACATATCTCTTACCTTTCTTATCTACTACAATATCACCATAGTGAAGGGTTTGTCCCGCAAATTCAAAAGGATCTGTTTCTGGTACTGTGCTTAGCAGTGATCTCCAAACTTTTTTAGCATCTGAAATCTTAGAGTATGATGCTCTAATTTTGCTTTTGTCTATACCAGCTGCTTCATAAAGTTCATCAGAAATCTCTGCACCGTTAGAAAGCTCAACAATATATTGATCTACAAGCTTGCCCTCTACCTTAGCTTTAGTTTTTCTAATTCTAACTCCAGCACGCTCTTCAACAATCTTATCTTTGCTATTTGCAGGAGTAGATTGTTTTTGATCAGAAAGAACTTCAAATGATAAACCAACGCTTTCACCAGCATCTATAACTAGTTCACGCACTTGGTCATTATCTTTATTAGCCTGGATCCATTCTTTGAATCCTCTCTCTTCTTTAATTACATCAGCTATATCTGGTTTACTCTGATCTAAAGAAGCAACCCATAATGCTTTTAAATCTGTAAGAATAGAAGCAATCTTCTGTCCTTCTTTAGACGCACTATATTGTTCAAGAGATAGTCTTTGCTTACCGGTTGCTGTTCTTGCAGCGTTTACACCTTTATGTATTCTTCTAAGTATACCTTTTGCAAAAGCATTTACAGACTCGTCATTGTTAATGACCTTTGCCGCTTTATCAGAGTCAGGTGCATCTTCATCAAGTTCTTCTTCTATATCTTCTGCATCTTGTACTTCTTCTGGTTGAGTTAATTTGATATAGTTATTTTTAATTCTTTCAATTTCTATAACTTTATCTGCGTCAACTGTTTTTTGAACAAGACCGTTTTCTGTGTAAAAAGTTTGAAGAAACTCTGGATTACCCGTTTCTAAAAATAGTTCTGCTTCAGCCGGATCAGGTACAATACCTAATTCATCCAAGTCTTTTAAAACTTGTGCTGCTTCTTCTTTGTTTATTGCAGCATCAATTCTTTCTCTTACCGCTTTTCTATCTTGCTCATATTGCTGCTTAAAGAATGCAGCACCTCTTTCTACAATTGATTCAAAGTTGCCAGGGTTAGCCATAAACTCAACAGCTTTATCATAAGCTCTTGTTCTATATTGCAGTTCACCATAGTCAACCATCTTCTTTAAGACTTCTTTTACTTTAGCTTTATTTGCATAAGCTCCATTTTCTTCTGCTAAGAATTCAATGTAAGCAACAAATGCTTTTTCTAAAGTTGATGTTTCAGTTGCCTTAAGAACCTTTTCTCCATTAACTTCTTCAAGCTCACTTGCAATAGTTGTAAGACTACCAATCTTTCTTTTATCAAATCTAGTTGCACCGTCTTTGCCTTTAGTTGATATTTGATTCTTGGGATCTGTTAATACTTTACGGTAGTTATTAAGAAGTTTAAGTTTCTTTTCTTTTTTAGCTAACAACTCTGCATCAGCTTCAGATTCTTTTAATGCTATAATTTCTGCTTGCAACAGAGAAATCTCTCTTGATATAGTATCCGGATCTAAAAGAGTTGTTAGATCGCTTGCACCTAATTTAGATATATTAATACCACCCTCTGTTCCAGGAACATATACCAAATCACTTGATGATAGTTCATTAGCAATTGTTTGCATTCTTTTTAAAGAATCTTCAAATGCTGTTCTGGTAAACATTGCTAGGTATCTTGCATGATTCCAAGCTATCTGTTTGTATAATTCATTATTATATTCTCTGGATCCTTTTTTATAAGCACTCGCATCATATGGATTTGGGAACTTATCATTAAGCTCATTATAGTTATCCTCTATCTTATATGACTTATCCAAGTAATCTTGCAATCTCTTTCTGACCTTCCCACTCTTTGCATCTTTAACTGCATTAGGAAAAGCTTGAGCAAGTTCCTCATCTGACAGATTCATTAAATCTTTTAGTTGTTTTCTAAAAGGTTCAATCATATCATTCTGCAGCAAAGATTCTAATTGAGCAAACTCTAAGTAATCTTGGTTATCTTTAAAACCAAGAGGATCTTGCTCATACGCAGATCTTTGTTGTTCTGCTGCAGCTTGTCTTACCTTAACAAAGTTTAAATTTGCTGTATCAAATAAAGAATTTAGTTCTGCTTGTTGATCCCATTTTTCATTTGCAGTCTTTACAAGAGTGTTTAAAAGATTTTCTCTATCCTGCTTGTTCTTCTGGAACTCCTCCTTATTAAAGACTCTATTATATGTATCTGGTACTGTATTATAGATAAGTTTAGATCCACCGCCTAGGATACCCCCGGTAGCAAACCCAGACATAAAGACTTCAAAACCTTGAGCTGAGTATTGACTATCAATAGCTTTATTTAATGCAGCATTAAGTGCAACACGGGTATCTGTTGCTGGATCCTTAAGTAGTTCACTGTAGTAATCTACAACACCAACTTGCAAACCTTCTTGATAAAGTTCCTGAACACCTTCTGCAATATTAGCCGCAAAGAATCTTAAAGCACCATGAGCACCTTTCATTACATAATCCCCAAAGCTATATGCATTTTTTCTTTGTTGTCTACCAGCCTTAGTCCAAATACTTCTCTTTACTTCAAAAGGACTTCTTGATATCTTACCATCAACACCAACAGTTTTCTTAGTTTTAATTATTTTCCTACCAAGTTTACCAGTACTAGCATCAAGAGCTCTTGCCAATCCTCTACTAAAAGGACTAACAACAGCACCTAAACTAATTCTGTTAGTTGCATAGATAACAGGGGCATTTGCCCAAGTTGTTGTTGAACTAGCTTTAACTGCTTCTTTTTGAATTGCTGCAAGTTGAGCATCTGTTAAATTTACTTGACCTGTTTTATCTCTTTCAATTTGAATACCGTTGGCAATCATGTTATTGTAGACAAAACCTGCTTCAAGACGGCTTTCATCAAGAGCCAAGTCAATCATTCTAATATCTCTATAGAAACCACCAAAAGCTGCATAGCCTTTACCAAGTTTATGTATTGCAGTACCTACATCTTTTGTTTTATCAAAGCTTCTTAGAGCTTGCATTGTTTCAGGTAAGAATATTCTTCCTGCTAGATTTTCTCCTGATTTAATTCCTGTCCAAAAATCACGGGCTTTATCAGCATTTTTTAAAGCACCAACAATAGATCTCCCACCTTTAAAAACTCTACCAACAGCAAAGGCATCTCCCATTCTTGCAAACATTTTTGAAAGTTTTGCCACATTATAAGCAGTTCTTGCAGTTGCGGCTGCTCCTGTTGCTGCAGCCGCTGCACCAGATGCACCACCTGTGAAAGGTGTTGCAGCAGCTAGTGCTGCCGTTGCTCCCCACATTGCAATTTCTTCTGCTGCAATGCTTGACATAATACCTATACTATATGCGGAGTTCAATGCAAATCTGTTAAATGCTGCACCAAAACCTTCACGAGAATCATTACCAATTCTCATAGCTTCTGACATTCTTACAGCAGACTCTGTGTCAGCACTTGCATCAAATAAATCAAATACACCTTGATTGTTATTATCAAACATTGCATCTGTTAAGCCAAAAAAACTAAAGGCAGGAGAAAAGTTTGCTCCAAATTGACTCATTGCTCTACTAAAGTTATCATACCATGTAGAGTTCTCATTGTAATAAGTCTCGTTGTCTCTATATGGATTGAAGCCTAAGTCTGCAAATTTTGGATGAGCATAATATCTATCAAAGTTTGTATCTCTAATACTAAATGCTTGCCTTGGTTTAATTTCTCTTTGGCTAGGTTCATTAAATGTTTGTTTTACATCAAACCACGTATTAGCAACAGGTGCTTGTTTTTGTTGAGGAACTACTTGCGCAGATCCTGGAATACCATTCATGTAAGGGCTTATGGTAGTAACCATATCAAGATACTCATCATCTACAGTTTGTAGATAATCAGGATCATACCCCAAATCTAAAATATCAACAGGTTCATACTCTTTATTTGCAATTGATGAGTTTGTAAAAGTCTGTTGATCTAGTGGTTTGTTTAAATTATTATCCATGCCTAGATATTATATTCTTTAATTGCTTGCTGTTTTATTGTACAAAGCTTCTGCAGCTTGGTTTTTTTCTAAAATTTGCTGCATTTTCACAAACTCCATATAATCAGCAACTTGTTGTATTCCATTTGCTTGAACCGGTTGTCCAGCCAACTCTCCATAAACTGATGGATTATTTGGGTATCTTATAACTTCCATTGGTATGTTTGTGCTAACATAGTGATCAGCTGTACCAGCTTTTGGATCAAATGTTCTTTCAGTTATACTTGTAAAATACAAACCATTATTTCTCCAAATTTTAAATTCTCCTGCTCCAGGAACTTCTCTATAGTATTTACCATCAAATTGAATTTGAGTATCTACTTCAGAATAATTATAGTTAGCTTGTGAATAACCGCTTACATCTTCTTCTTTATTTACAAGAAGTGTAACTGTAGAAAATTTATCTTTTTCCAATTTTGTAAGAATACCATAACCAGGATTATCTGAATCACCTGTTGCTAGTTTCTTTAAATAATCTTGATCAAATGTAATTACATATGCTCCTGTTTTTTCAGGAGAATCAACAGCCCCATAAGCATCTATATAACTAACGCTAAATACAGCTTTGTTTTTCATATTAGAACCTTGACTACCAGCATCAAGATCCATTAAAGCTTGCCCAACAATTCTTTTGGTTTTAGTCCCATAATCTTCAACGTTATCTGTCAAATCATCCGTTTCTAGATCTCTAGCATCACCAGCAACATATTGAACACCACCCACTTGAATTTGATTTACAAGATCAACTAAAACATTTTCTTGTTCTACACTAAGAGAGTTTAAGTTTTGTGGAACAATTACACCACTGTTATATGAGTTAGACATAAAAGCGTTTTCATCTGACATGTTCTTTACAGATTCACCTCTTAATACACTATATACACCAAAGGCTTTAAATGGTCTTTGTGC
>Ga0181568_10000147_pt1 | contig 57690 bp, 71 predicted proteins | sample 101ome_20_FD_133758 | JGI IMG/M metagenome (GOLD analysis project Ga0181568, IMG submission 133758) | Coastal salt marsh microbial communities from the Groves Creek Marsh, Skidaway Island, Georgia - 101404AT metaG (megahit assembly) | ecosystem: Environmental > Aquatic > Marine > Intertidal...
AACGATTATAATTATGATGGTAAATTTGCTATTCCTGTTCGAGGCATTCTATATGTAGATCCGGAGAAGATTTTTGGCACACAGATGCATACTGTAGAAGACGATGAAGGTTTTGAAGTCGGTGGAAATCCGGGACAATTATTATTATTTCCGGTATCACCGGTATCTTTTCACAGTGCAGGAGTGAACGTTAAAGCCCACCGTAGATTTACAGTTAACTTTTTCTTTGCAACTGACGACTATTCTTCGTTGTAGTCCCATAGTTTTACATTTTTAAATGTGTCATAATAAAACCTAAAATCTTTTATGGTAGTTTTAGCATGAACTAATTCTAACGGGATATTTTTTGTGTTGTGAACAATAGGATAATAATATCTTTTTACGATACGTTCTAATTTAGCAATATCTTTAGCAAGAGCATCTAAAATAATATTATTATAAGATGTATCAGTCACAAGACTTTTCAACCAAACATGATGTTCATTGGTCGGGTTGTAACTTCGCATGATTTCTCTAGTCTCATAATACAACGCTCTTACAGGATTTATGTTGTTCCTGTATTTTGTTTGCAAATTAGCAAACTTAAAACTATCTTTTTCAGTAGCCAAAGAAGACATTGTCTTAAAGTATTCATTTCGCAATGTAACTTTAAGTTTTTCTATATTTGTTTGTATTTGACTGTAATAATCTTCTAGTAACTTGTCTGCAATTTTTTTATATTTAGGCGGAAGTTTATTAATATAGATTGTTTTAATTTCCTCTATATCGTAAACGCCTTCTAAAATTGTGTGTGGAATAGTTTTAGTTCGCTGATACTTGTCGAGCTCGTTCTGTATTCGCAAGACGTTGAAATCTATTATTTCTCCGTTGCTCATACTATTATTTATTCGTTATGAATGTCGAGTATAGTGTGCAGTTTTTCGGTGCCACCGTTCTTGTTTAGTGTTATGTGAGCACCATTGTGAAGAGGTTTTGGCCATTGTCCTATATTAACCCATGCATATCCTGCACTTTCTCCGTTTAATTTAGGAGGCATGAACTCTTCTTCTACTACATATACAAAACTGTAGTAATAAAAGTTTTTATCTTTACTTTGATAAACATCTATTGGATTTAATTTTTGTAATTCGGGCACTAACCCTATTTCTTCGTCTAATTCTCTGATAATACATTCATAGGGTGTTTCGCCCTTATCAATAAGGCCGCCCCAAAATCCCCAAGTATGATTAAATTTTTTATCTGAGTCACGTAGTTGTAACATACACCTTCCGGTGTCCTTGGCTAAAAATACTACGCCTGCCGCTGTTACTGTCATTAAAAAGAAATTCTCCAAAACCCAGGACGATATACACCTTCATGGCTACTAATCCAACTAGAACCGTCCCATTTGTACTGTTTATTAGTATATGAATTTGTCACATACTGATTAGTACTTATGGCACTAGCATCAAATGCTACGGTCCAATTGGTTCCGTTGTATTCTATAATATCGCCTTCTCCTGCATCAATGCCCCAATTGGGCCATGCATCTGCATCGAGGGTTTCGGTAATTAAATATCGTTGTCCGATATCTGCATTGTCTAAAGTTCCATCACCCGGATGGTTTGCTCTAGGATCAATAATTTTTATTATATCGTCTAAGGTATTAGACGGAAGTGTATCAGTGTCTAAATTAAAAATTAGTTTAGTAGGATCTATAGGATTTACTGTTACTCGACCAGTAATTAAATTTAAATCTGAATCGCTGTCAGGTGATATATTTAATTTAAGTTTGCTAGTTTCTGATAACGAACCTTGCATTTCTATAAGATCGCTCCAGTTTTGTCCTCTATCAGCATTATCCAATAGTACTGCATTTGCGCCGTCTATTTGTAAATGATAATCGTTTGGTGTAACAACTATTTCTGCAGTATCGTCTATGTCGCCAAAGAAATCGTAATACGCATTATCAAAATTTAAACCATCTAAAGATTTTACACTATGAACATCAGCAATAATTGTTTGTATAATACTTTGCTTTTTCACTTTTGCTGGAGGACTAATCCAAATAGGAACTGCAAATTGCAAATTAGCAATATCTAATGTTTCATCTACACCAGCAGGAACACTCCTACTGCTCCATTGAATATCTGTGAGTTCGAGCTCGAATACACTGGTCCAATCTAGAGGATTATCGTTTTGCTGTAATTGTAGACTGGGATTAAACAGTACAAATATTTGTTCTAAAATTTGTAATTTGGTATCAGTATTCGTAGTCCAGATATCAACACTTATGGTCATGTTATAGGGAACTGGCATATATCGCTGTGTGGTATACAAGTTTCCTTGATTGCTAGTGTATGCTTTTGCTTCTTTATCCCACTCTCTTTCAGCAACTTGCCTAGTATCAACTAGATAAGGTTCATGTGTTCTGTCTCTTGCTACTTGTACACTGCCTATTGTAACACTTATAAAAGGCGCACTGTTAATAACGTTTTCGCTGTTACCTCTTAAAATGCTTGCAACCATTCTGCTGATATCGCCATAACGTGCAGGCACACGATTAAGTTTTACACCGTTCTTTGTATTTTCTTTTACTTTGAAATGAGAGAAAACTCGAATAATCTGTAACAAATATCTTTTTATCTGCTCGTCATACCAGTAATCTAAATTTTTGCCTGCCATTAGTTATCTGTCCTAGGTTTTACAACCTTGCTTAAATTTGTTTTTTCGTTAATTGTTTCGCCGTCTTCTAGTGAAACAAGATTGTCATTATTAATAAAGCCTGTTAAAATTCTATTTGCCGCGGCCCAAGTTCCTCTAGAATCATCTTCAACTTTTAACCAACGATTTCCGCTCTTTTGAAAAAGTCGATTTGGTGAAAAATCTGTACGCAAAAAGTAATCACCGTTGTTAACACCGTTTATAGGGAATGTTTCTCCACTGCCCACAATACTTACACCATTAGGCGGAAGACCGTCGCCACCACCAAAACCGATGCCTGCTTTTCCTTTAGCATTTTCATCAACGTATAAATGTGCCTTTGATCTAGTTTGTGTGTCAAACGGCACATCATTTTCTGCTTGTTCTAATAATTTATCGTTAATTGTAATTTCATCTGCGTATGTGCTGATGAGATTTCTGAGGTCTCCTTCTTCTTCGCCAGTACCGAGTATATCTCTGTATTCTTGACTGTCGCTTATAGGTCCTAATTTGACACGCCATAAGTGAGGCCACCAACGGGGATCATAACCTTCTGCTGGTCTGCTACCATCTGTAACTACATAAAATCTGTTTATTGCTTCGTCACTGCCTAATAACAGGTCGTCTCTTAAATGTGGTAATTCTAGTACATCGCCAGGCATAAGTTTACGCCCTATTGCTTCAACCATGCTCTCAATATGAAAGTTCATAAAAAGAGTATCATTTGCCAAGAACATACCGAATTGTGTTAAATCAAACGAATCATTGTCGCCTAAATTATATTGCCCACGTAATTCGTATATGTTTGTGTCGTACTTGCGGTCTCTGTTCTCTAAAAACAGTACATCTTGTATATATGTTTCTCCACCACCTGCACCACCTGGTCTTGTAGGATCTCCGGTTACTTCTGTATCCTGTATACCTATATATTTGTGTACATGTACGCCGGTTCCACCTGCGTAGAGATGCTCTCCAACTATTCTATCTATAAAGTTGAAGTCATTAGTTTTTGTTGGATTCCATAAACTTAATTTGCCCATACTACTATTTATCGCTTTCTACAATGGTGTAAACAAGTAATGCAATACTTCACATCATTATCCATATTTCCTTGTATGCCACTCGGCATAGTTTTTTGAAAAAAGTCACTGTTTAGCACATCATAAATGGAATTATCTGTTGAAACTATTAAACTTTCTTTTACAGGGTCTACCATTTCTCGGCATTGCTCATCGCCCATAATGTATGTTGAACCTATATAACAACAGGGCAATATAGTACCATCAGAATCAATATAAATCTCCTGTCTGTTATTATTAGTACTTACAACACATTCAACATCTATATTAGTACCGTTTACATTACACCAGTTTTCTTTATTATATACACCCGGCTTTAGCCCTTCATCTTTGTGTACTTGTTTACGGCTAGTTGATACTAAAATTTTATTTTCTTTGTCAAAAGGTTCAATTTCATAGTCTAAATTAGCCACATCGTCTACAATTTTGTAAACAGGCAATCTTTTTACTTGCTCTTTGTATTCACTGTCAACTGTCATTGCATCTATAGTTTCAAATCCAAAAGGTTCACGCAGTATGAGATCAATGTTATTTTTCTTGCAAAAGTATTCTATGATAGGCAAGTCTTTCATATTATGAGCAAACTTGTTGAACTCCCATTTTGCAGGTGCTTTTGTTCCCACATACGCTTGTAAATTTTCAAATAATTTACTCCACTTAACATTTCTACGATATATGTGATTAGTTTCTTCCCAACCGTCTATGCTCCATACAACACTTGAGTATGTTCCTTTGAATCTTTCACCTATGCTTTTCCAAAATTTAGGATTTCTTGCTCCACCATTTGTTCTAACTTCTATAAATGCTTTAGGATTGCAATCTAGAATATAATCTAAAATTTCAAATAGTTCTTGTGCTGATGCTGGATCGCCTTTTGTGCCACAAAAATTCCATGTTCTAATATTTGAAATAAACTCTTTGCCTAGTAACTTAAAATATTCTAACCCTAATTCTTGATTTTTTACATAAGGCATTTCAAAACTGCCACTAAAAGTTCTAGGACATGCTGGACATAATGCATTGCATCGATCGGTTACTTCTATGTGAACACTATTAACATGACTTTTGTACATGCTGATATTTATCGTAAAATTATTAAGTGTGTATTTAACTCCGATAAATATTTATATGAAATTATACACTAACGGCTGTAGTTTTACCCACGGACACAAAGATTATGATGATAATCATAGATGTTCTTTTGCATGGCCCCACCAACTAGAAGATAAATTTGATCTAGTAGTAAATGAAGCATGGCGCGGTTCTAGTAACTATCGCACTATTAGACGTTCTATGGAATACCTCAGTAATATCGATGATCCAGAAAATTGGGTAGTGGTTATTCAGTGGACTGATTATACTAGATTCGAATGGTTTGTACCCAATATAGGTTATGTACAACAACACCCACATCGAAGTGTATTCGACGATAGAATGCAACACTTAGACGAAGATAATATAAAATTCATTAAAGCAAAAGATCCATCAATATTTCATATTCATAATATTTTTAGCGAAGAAGATATATTAATGAAACAAATGCATTATACTCTAACACTGCAAGAGTTTTTGAAAAAAAGAAAGTTTGCTAAAGTGATCTACGGGTGTATGTTTCCTCATAATTGTGCCCCATGGCACATTTTAAAATATAGGCATAATGATGATTTAATTAAACACAATAGTTTTGCAGACGAAACACTAAATTTAGACTTTTTAAAAATGTTAGCAAACGAAATAGACACAAGTAATTATCTAGATTTATCATTTAGTGAAATAGCAAATAATCATGTAGAATCTGAAGATGACCGACATCCAAATAAGGTAGGACATGCTTTAATTGCAAGATATATATTAAAAGAAATAGAAAGTCGATTCGGAGAGGTGGCTGAGTGGTCGAAAGCGGCACCCTGCTAAGGTGTTATACGGGTAACTGTATCGAGGGTTCGAATCCCTCTCTCTCCGCCAGAACACACATACTAAGAGGAAGTAGTATCATGGGAAACAAGAGGAATTACGCCCCCGAGCAAGTAAAACAGTTACAGGGTTCGGTAAAAATTGAACACACATTGGCTAAAAACGGTGCTAAAAAATTCAGAGAATTACTAGCAACAAAGCCATACATCAACACGTTTGGAGCATATAATGGGCAACAGGCTGTACAACACGTTAAAGCGGGACTTGACGCTATATATCTATCAGGATGGCAAGTCGCGGCTTCTGCTAATTCACAAAATGAGACTTACCCTGATCAGAGTCTATATGCGGTCGATTCCGTTCCTAATGTGGTGCGTAGCATTAACAATGCGTTCCGCAGACAAGATCAAATCGATGTGCTTGAAGGCGGACAAGGCTTTAACTTCGCACCAATCATTGCTGATGCAGAAGCAGGGTTCGGCGGCGCACTCAACGCATACGAGCTCGCAAGAAATTTAATCGAAGCAGGAGCGGCGGCAGTGCATTTCGAAGATCAACTTGCAAGCGAAAAGAAGTGCGGCCACCTAGGTGGCAAAGTACTTATTCCTACAAGTCAAGCAATTAGAAATTTAAATGCGGCAAGACTTGCCAGTGATGTTGCAGAAACCAACACAGTGATTATTGCTCGTACAGATGCAGAAAGTGCAAAACTGTTAAGCAATGATGTTGATGATTTAGATAAAAGATTTTGCACAGGCAATAGAACACCAGAAGGTTTTTATGAGATTAATGGTGGAATGGAATATGGTGCAGAACGAGGACAGGCGTATGCAGAGTATGCAGATTTGATTTGGTGTGAAACCAGTACACCAAGCCTCAAAGAAGCAAAATATTTTGCTGATGCAGTAAGAGGAGCATATCCTGATCAAATGTTAGCATACAACTGTTCTCCAAGTTTTAATTGGAGACAAAGTATTCCTAGCAGTGAAGAACTCAAAGAGTTTCAGCATGAACTCGGAAAACTAGGATTTAAATTTCAATTTATTACGCTTGCTGGATTTCATGCCACAAACTATGCTGTATTTGATTTTGCAAAACAGTACAGAGAAAACGGTATGCTTGCCTTCAGCGATTTACAAGAAAAAGAGTTTAGAGCACAAGTAGACGGATTTACCACAGTTAAACATCAAAGAGAAGTTGGTGTTGGATACTTTGATGCAATTAGCGAAGCAGTAGGTGCAAGCAGTGTAGCCGCACTTAAAGACAGTACGGAGACAGCACAATTTTAATTTATGTATAACATCTATTATTTACAAGACCATTGCCAATCTGATCTATTAAAAAATTTAAATCAGGTATACTTGCCTTTGGAAACTATTTGCCAATTGAACAAATTTGGCCAAATCTCTCACAATGTTATTAGTGACGGAGATGTATCTAAACTTGTAGACGGGGATGTTATTGTACCAATAGATTATCAAAGTAATAAACTATCATTTGAAGACCGTAATGGTATTAACAGTATTACACCGTTGGGTGAAGAAGTTACTAAAATAATAGAAACTATTAATAGTAAAATTACAACACACAAAAAAATATTTCTTCTTTATACAAGCACAGAGCCTTACTATAATGAAAATAATTTGTTTATTGCAGAACTAGCCAATAAGTATAAAGAATGTTTTTTTATTATGAGCGGGTCAGGAGAAATACCAAATCGATATGAACATAACTTTGCTAAACTTAAACAGTGCAATAATGTGAAAATAATTTTTAAATTATGGTATTTTGATAGAGTACATTATATAAAGGAATACAGCGAATTCAAAGATAGCCCCAGACATTTCATTGAAACTCAAACAGAAGCACCCGATGAAACCCCGGAGTACATGACATGCGGTAATAAGTTCTTATTGACAATGCGTAATCCTAGGGCACATAGACTTATCATGAGTACATTAATAGAATCTAATTTATCGAGTGTACGTTATAGTAGATTATGGAGTTTACAACCATGGTGGTTAGACAACATCAAAGAAAATAGCAACGAGTATCAATACCAAGTTAATATGCTGTCGGTTGCTATTAAAGAAGTGCTCGACGATGTAGATAACCCTAAATTTGTTAATCAAATGATGCATACCCTTTATAAGCCACCACATAAATTAGACATGGTCGGATTTCAAGACAAAGGACATCCACCAGAATGGTTATATAAAAATATTAATATAGCGATTATTGCTAGTGGTGAGCCTAACGGATGGGGATATGCAGACGAAAAACAAATGATACCTATGTATTACAAAGTTCCTTATATTACATTTGGTAGTAAGGGTGTATATGAGGAAATGGAAAAAATAGGTTTTGATGTTTATAGAGATGTTTTTGATTTATCTTTCAGCCAACAAGATACAATGTTTGATCGAGTTGAGTGGTGTTATTTAACTATTAAAGAACTAGAAACTCTAAGTATTGACGATATGGTCGCACTACTTAAAAAGTGTCAACCAGCAATAGATAAAAATTATAAGCATATTAAGTCTGGTAACTTTAGACACTTTAGCAATAGAAACTTTTTTAAGGAGTTAAATAATGCCTGCAGTTAGAGGAGCAAGACCAATACGAAACAAAGAAATTTATGATTTTCATAAAAATATAAATTTAAAAGATGTAGACCTAGACACATATACTAATACTTTTCGTGAGTGGATAAATTACAGCGACAATAAATCTCTTAAAGGGTTAGAATCATTTAGTTTTGCAGACTATACACAGGGTACTAGCCAAACATTCGATCATTTTGTAATGAAACATAATCACAAAAGACAAATTGTTGCATTAAACGGAGAGTTTCAATATCATCGATGCATTACTAAATTTGCAGAATTTAAAGAGTTAATGCACATACACCCTGACTTTTTATACGGAAAAGATTTACATGCATTAATAATTAGTGCCCCTTTTAGTGATTATGGCGCCATACATCCTGAGTTTGAAAACATAATGGGGGTCTGCAATGATTTCGAAATTCCGGTGTGTTTAGATTTAGCATATTGGGGGATAGCAAAAAACGTGCATATCGATTTAAATTTATATCCTTGTATTAAAGAAGTTACATGCAGTCTTAGCAAACCATTTTTTACTTTGGAAAATCACAGAGTGGGCGTAAGGTTTACAAAAGATTATGCTGACGATGGTATTAGTATGCTAAACGAAGTTAAAATGGCTAATAATCATTCTATGGCGTTAGGCGTCGAGTATATGCGTAACTTTTCGCCTGATTATAATTGGCAAAAATATAAGGATGCATACGAAGAACTTTGCCACAAGGAAGATCTAGTATGGACTGACACAGTAATATTTGGATTAGGTGACGACGCTCGACATACCGAATTTAATAGAGGTGTTAGGGGGAATTATAGAGTATGTGTAAGCGAATTTTTAGGAGATTGCTAAATCTAAGCCGATAAATAGTAGTTGATTATGATTACACACAGGAGACAAAATGATTGTAAATTCTCACAACGACTGGGACCCTTTAGAAGAGATTATAGTAGGACATGCCCATCATTCACGCATAGCAACAGACATTTCAGCAAGAAGTTTTAGTTATGCAAACTTTCCAAAAGAAGACGTAGAAAAACTAGAAGGCACTTATCCGCAATGGGTAATCGACGAAGCCAACGAAGATGCAGATGGTCTTGCAAAAGCACTTGAAGACTTAGGTGTTATAGTACACAGACCTAAAATTATTGATTGGGACAAAGTAAATTACGATATTGGTCAAGGTTGGAATACCAAAGGCTGGTATAGTTGGTGCCCAAGAGATTTAATACTGCCATTAGGAGATATGTTAATAGAAACTCCTACTCCTGTAAGAGCAAGATATTTTGAAACAAGGTTATACGAAGATATTTTATATGAAGCATTCGAAGACGGTGCTCTTTGGTTACAAGCACCTAAGCCAAAACTACATGACGACATGTACACTTTTGAAGACATTGAAAACAAACCAACATTATTGGATCATGAGATATGTTTTGATGCACCAAATATTGTGAGAGTAGGCAGAGACTTATTATATCAAGTAAGTAACTCAGGCAACATGAAAGGCTTTAAGTGGCTTAAAAGATTATTAGAGCCTATGGGTTACAAATTACATTACAGCGAACTTTATAGTTTTGCTCACTTTGACAGCACCATTGTTCCACTAAGACCTGGATTAGTGTTATTAAACAGCTCAAGAGTAACACCAGACAACTGTCCGGAAATGTTTGCTAAGTGGGATAAGATTTGGTTTGATGATTGTGTTGTACAAGGCAGTAAATTAGCAGACCAAGGTTACATGCCCCCGTGTTCTCCATACATTGGTATGAACTTACTCAGTGTAGACGAGAATACGGTAGTCTTAGACTCAGCACAAGAGCCTCTAATGCGTGAGCTAGACAAATATGGTATCAACAGTGTACCTGTCCAATTCCGTCACTCTATGACGCTCTCAGGCGGCATACATTGTGCTACATTAGATTTAAGAAGAAGAGGAACTTTAGAGAGTTATTGTGATTAAATACGGCAAACTTGACATTGATGTAACTAATAAAATGTTAAATGATCTAAAATTTGTAGATTATTTTCAATGTTATAGACAATACGATAAACTACATCATTATTATACTGAAGGTAATAGCAGTATTTGGCAAATGTTTGATGAGTCGCCTCAATGGGTACATGACTTTGCTAAACAACTACCGCAAGATTTTGACCATCATGTTGTAAGTGTGATTAAAATTGATCCAGGTCAAACTATACCTCATCATGTAGACAAGCACTTTAAACTTAAAGAAGCACATGGTGAAGGAGAAAGTTATCGTTATTTAATTTTCCTAGAAGATTGGAAACGAGGCCACTATTACGAAGTACATGATCAACCATTTACTAAATGGAGTGCAGGCGAATGGGTTAAGTTTGGTAACGATGATTGGCACATAGCAGGTAACATGGGCGACGAGCCTTTTTATTCTGCACAGGTTACAGTATTAAAAAATGTATAAAGGACATGTTGACATAAGTCATATAGACGACGAAATGCTTTACAGATTAAAGTTTGTGGAGCACGTCAACACGGTTTGGAGTGCAGGTTATTGGGATAGGAAAGGAGTAGCAGTACCTGATTACCCTCATGACGCACCTTGGGTGCAACAAGTGTTTGAGGGCGACTGCCCCGGTTGGGTAGCAAACTGCAAAGATTTATTTCCTTGGTTAAAGTATAGCATGGTTACTGTTAATAAAATATTACCAGGTAGATTTATTGCACCGCATACCGATACACTTTTTAAAATGCAACAAAAAGTTAAAAATCAAAATATAGATATATCAGGTTTATCTCCTATAAGAATAAATTTATTTTTACAAGATAGACTCGAAGGGCATTATTTCGAAATGGAAAATGAAGCATGGATCGACTATGTAAAAGGTGACTACACAATCATAAAGCCAGATTGCACACATTTAGTTGCAAACCTAGGGTATCAAACAAGATTTACAATGCAACTTACAGGTTATGCAAAAGAAGAGAACCTGGATTATGACCAATAATAGTTTGATCAAAGGTCATATAGATATTGATTTTTTAACAGATGAAATGTTAGATCAAACAGTATTTAAGGAAACTCACCATATAGAATTTACTTGGGAGGAATTAGGATTACCGAAACCAAAAGTAAAACAAGAATCAGCAATAGTTCATCAATCATTCGGATCCGATTGCCCTGAGTGGGCTCATAAAATAAAAGACATGTTTGCTAACACTATCGAGCATAGCATGGTAACAATTAATTTAATAGAACCGGGATTTTTTATCCCACCACACAGAGATGCATTTTTAAAATTGCGAGAATTTGCCAGAGTTAATAATATAGATATTACCGATAAAGAACCAGTAAGAATAAATTTATTTTTACAAGATCATAAGATCGGGCATTATTTTGAAATGGATAACACAATTTGTTTTAATTATAAAAAAGGAGATTATGCTATTATTAAATTAGGTAAGATTCACTCAGTAATAAATATAGGTAACGAAAACAGATATACATTACAGGTATCTGGATTTGCAAACAAAGGAATTTACACATGAGAATTTTTATAACAGGAGCAGACGGTTTTATCGGCCAGCACATGGTTGAACGACTTAAAGACAAGCACAAACTAGAATTTTTACAACACGATCTCAGAGATCACGACAAAGTAGGGTTTCAAATAAGACAATTTGATCCTGAAATTATTGTACACTTAGCCGCAAGAACAGAAGTACAAGATAGTTTTTATGAGCAAATTACATTTAGCGAAATTAATTATGTGGGCACAGTAAACTTAATTGAAATTGCCGCATCATTGCCAAACTTAAAAAACTTTGTATTTGCTAGTACAATGGAAGTGTATGGTTGGCAACCAATTAGTGACCTTATTAGAGAAGGCAGAGAAGAAGGAATTATAGCATTTAATGAAAGTACACCTCCAAACCCCAATGCTCCTTATGCTGTTGCTAAGTATGGGTGCGAGAAATACCTTGAGTACGCCCATAGGAGTTATGGGTTACCCTTTACCGCAATTCGTCAGACTAATGCGTATGGAAGAAAAGATAACAATTTCTTTGTAACAGAACAAATTATCTACCAAATGCTTACAAACGAAAAAGAAATCAATTTAGGCTACGGTGAACCATACCGTAACTTTATCTATATTGACGATCTTCTTGATGCGTGGCAAGCAGTTATTGAAAATCCTGACAAGTGTCAAGGAGAAATTTTCTGTATTGGCCCAGACAATGCAATTAAAATTAAAGACTATGTAACTCTTATTGCAAGTAAACTTGGCTGGACAGGACATATTAACTGGAATACTAAGCCACCTAGACCAGGCGAAATCTATCTGCTTAATAGTACTAACCATAAGATTACTACTAGATTAGGCTGGGCACCTAAAGTTGGTCTTAATGAAGGACTAGACAGAACCATTGCAGTCTGGAAAGATATTGTACAAAATAATCTACCTCACAATCAAGATAGGCGATTTTCTAAAGGAAAATAATGTATAATGTTAGCCTTGTACAGCCTAATTTTCAAACAGGACCAAAGCACTTAAACAGTTTTTACTTACCTTATAGTGTAGGTGCCTTATGGTCCTATGTACAACTTAATCAACAAATTAAAGAAAATTTTGCTTTAGGCAACATAACATTTCGAAGAGACCCTATTGATAGTGTTGTAAAAAACCATGCCGGCATAGACATTGTCTTATTGAGTGTGTATGTCTGGAATATTAAATATTCTCTTAAACTTGCTGAAACATTAAAACAATCATATCCTAATATAAAAATTATACTAGGCGGACCAGAAACGCCTTGGCGCGATCCTGCTTTATTTGAAAAATATCCTTACATAGATTCTATTGTTATAGGAGAAGGAGAGTTAGCAGTAGAAAAAATTCTGCTAGATTTTATCGAAGGCACACAACTAGAAAAAAAATATGAATTTGATAGAATTAAAGATTTAGATCTTCCTAGCCCTTACTTGGACGGACTCTTCGATAACTTAATTGCAAAATTTCCTGACATTGAATGGGTTCCGACTATTGAAACTGATCGTGGATGTCCGTATGGTTGTACTTTTTGTGATTGGGGTAGTGCAACTGCAAGTAAAATGTATAAACTTTATTTTGATAGAATTAATGCTGAAATAGAATGGGTAGGAAAAAATAGATTACCTTTTATATCGCTAACATCTAGTAATTTTGGTATTTTTAAAGATAGAGATCTACAAATAGCACAAATAATTGTAGACTGTAAGGAAAGTTATGGTTACCCTAGTGGTATTAGTGTGAGTTATGCAAAAAACAGTAATAAAACAGTAGTGGACATTGTTAAAACGTTTGCCGATGCGGACATACAATCTGGAATCATTTTAAGTTTACAAACAACTTCTTCGGACGTTCTTGCTAATATAGATAGGCGCAATATGAAAATAAACACAATAGACGAAGTTGTGAAATTAGCAGAAGATAATCGTCTGCCTATATCCACAGAGTTAATATTAGGAATGCCTGGTGAAACAAAATTATCTTGGAAAAATACATTAAATGATGTAATGAAAAATGGTATAACTAATTACGACATTTATTATTTACAACTTATAATAAACTCTCCTATGTACGTTAAACAAGTAGTCGAATACGATCTTAAAACTTTTAAGGCTTACGACTTTTTCTACGGAGTTCACACAAAAACATTTAAACAAGACATCGAAGACGGATTAGCAGAGTCAGTTGAAGTAATAGAATCAACAAAAACATTGCCACGTGAAGATTTAATAGAAGCATCTATTCTAAGTTGGTTTATTATTGGGTTTCATATGTACGGAATAACAAATTTGATCTCAAAATATTTTTATGAAAATAAACAAACAGAATACATAGATTTTTACAGTGATTTGTTTGAAGCAATAAAAGATGATAAACATTTATCCTCATGGATTGAGCAAATTAAATTAGGTTTAGAACAATGGAAAGTTAAAGGATACATGGGTGTTACGTTAGGTAATTACTCATTAGAAGGTTGGCAAATGTTTCAATCGTTAATGCCTGCAATCCAAAAAAGCAACTTAGTCGAATATTTTGTTGATTTAGTAGCAAACTTTTTAAAAGACAAAGTTGATAACAATATAATTAGCGATTATAAGAGATTAACAAATTTGCAAATCAAGCAGTTTGGCAAATATCTAGACGCCCCAATCATTGTAGATTTAAAATCTAATGCATTTGGCAACACAGTTATAGTGACTGATCGACACCCAGAAACAACAAGATCTCTAGAAGAGCATTTAGATCTGATGTACTACCACAGACGTAAAAGTTGGCACCTTAATAAAATACTTGACAAATAACTAAGTAATGTTATAATTAACTTTTAACTCATAAGGAAGTAGCACTATGGATTTTGCAACAGCCGCACTTTTTATAGGATTTGTAGTATTAAACACCGTTTTTTCTTATAATGCAGGTAAAAAAGAAGGGATTTTTACCGGAATGATAAGTATTACTCAGTTTTACAAAAAAAGAAGTGCTCTAAAAGATAAACAGAGCATATTAGGATTTGAAACTTGGCCTGATCCAATCAAGGCCGCATTTTTAGATCCTTCCTTCGACAATTTTGAAGACTGAGAAATATGGCTAAAAGAAAAAACAAAAATTTATATTTAATGCCTGAGCCTGATTGGCTTAGTATTAATAATCTAAAAACCGAAGAAGAAAAGCAATCTCTTTATCGAAAATTTGAATACTTTGTGCATTACGAAATTGCAGATAAAAAAGCAGATGCAACTGTTAATTTATGGTTAGATAAAGAAAGTGGCCTTGACCAAGAACTGATCAAGAAACTAAAAAAAGTGCCCGATGTTTGGTTTAGGACTTTTGCTAAACATACTTACATTTGGACAAAGACTAATGGATATATGCATCCTGATGTACGAAGGCATTTGCTAGATAAAATTCCTGGTTTGCAAGACAAAGCAGAAGAAATAATCGAAGAAAAACAAAAGAAAGAAGATGAAAAGCCTAAAATTGTTATAAGCATTCAAGAAAGAATGAAACAGCAAGTAACACCACTTATGGCAGAATGGGAATATTATATTGATCAACTAGTTGATGGTGATTTTGATCTAAAAAAATTCGATCCCTATAATGAGATGAGAGCGTATGAAGGCGGTTGCATTAAACCAAATCATGCTAAAATTATCAAGGAAGAATTTCAAACTCAATATGAAGAAGCATTGCTAGTCAAAGAATGGTCAGACGAGTACATTAAAGAAGCCTACTCTAATTTTGATAAAAAGACTCGTGAGAATTATGTAGCATTTTTTGAAAAAATAAATACTGCTTGCGATACGTTTGTGCAAACAGGCAAAGCCACACGCAAAACACGAGTTAAGAAAGCACCTAGCAAAGAAAAATTAGTAGCAAAATTAAAATATCAACTTAACGACCCCGAATTGGGCATAGCGAGTGTCAATCCAACAGATATAATTGAAGCCACTGAAGTTTGGGTCTACAATACTAAAACTAGAAAACTTGGTGTATATACTGTTGATGATCTTAAAACAGGATTAACTGTTAAAGGAACAAGCATACTAGACTTCAATACAAATAAAAGTGTCCAAAAGACTCTTAGAAAACCAGCAGAACAATTAAAATTATTTAAAGGTACTGCAAAAACCAAATACACAAAAGCATTTAAAGAAATTAAAACTACCGATACAAAATTAAATGGCCGATTCAACGACAGTACAGTCATACTTAAAGCATTCTAATTGAAAAGAAGATAAATAGTAGTATGGCAAATGATATCGGATACAACAGCAGAGAAGAGCTCATCAAAGAAACACAACTACGTTTAGCAGACGGCATAGTTGATGTTGAACTTGATCGCGAGCATTATGACGTTGCAATTAAAAAAGCACTGTCAAAATACCGCCAACTTAGTTCGGGTGCAGTAGAAGAAAGTATGATCTTTATTACTACGCAAGAAAATGTGACTGAATACACATTACCTGATGAAGTTATGGAAGTACGCAGACTTTATCGCAGAGGTATTGGTACTAACAGTGGCGGTGGCACCAACTTTGATCCATTTGATGTTGCATTTAACAACATGTACATGCTACAAGCAGGACAAATAGGCGGACTTGCAGTATTTGATGCATTTGCACAATACAAAGAAACTATTGGTCGTGTGTTTGGTAGCGAGTACAACTTTCTTTGGAACAGAAATACAAAAGTTCTTAAAATCTTAAGAAATGTTAGGCACGAAGAAGAAGTTGCAGTAGGTGTATACAATTACATCCCAGAAAGTATACTACTTAAAGATGTATATGCAAGTGATTGGTTAGCGGCATATACACTTTCGCAGTCTAAATACATGCTTGGTGAAGCAAGAAGTAAATATACTTCGGGTCTACCAGGCGCTGGCGGCGCAATACAGTTAAACGGCACAGAACTTAAATCAGAAGCACAAGCAGAACTAGAAAAACTAAACGAACAGATACACTTAATGGAAGAAGGAAACGATCCGCTCGGATTTGTAATTGGTTAATGAAATTATTAGGCATAGTAGGATTTATAGGCTCAGGTAAAGATACAGTAGCAAAAGAGTTTGTTAAATACGGCTGTGTACAAGATTCATTCGCCGCTCCACTTAAAGATGTAGTTAGTGCAACGTTTGGCTGGAACAGATCACTATTAGAAGGCGACACTGTTGAAAGTCGCGAATGGCGAGAAACTCCAGACATATACTGGAGTAAAAAAACAGGTATAGATCATTTTACTCCTAGACTAGCATTACAATTAATGGGAACTGATGTAATGCGTAACCATTTTCATGAAGATATTTGGATAGACAGTTTAGAATACAGACTGAGAGCAAAACAAGAAGAGCGATGTGTTGTTGTAAGTGATGCAAGATTTACAAATGAGCTCGATCTAATTAAAAAATTAGGCGGCAAAATTATTTGGGTACAACGCGGTGAGTTACCAGATTGGTTTGAAATTGCTAAAACAGCATCTACTAATGCAATCAATAGAAAAATTATGGAAACTAGATATCGTGAAGTACACGAAAGTGAATGGAACTGGGCAGGATACCCAGTAGACATTGTTATAGAAAACAATAGCGATATAACATCACTTAAGAAAAATATTGCTGACATACACAAAGACTTATTTAAAACAGCACTAAAAATTGTTTAATATCGCCTAATACCGTTAAATTTCCTTAATACACCAAAAAACCCTAAAAAAGATAAATAATAGCATACGAATTTATCGTATCTAATATATTAGATTAGGAGATTATTATGGCAACATTAGTGAGTCCTGGTGTTAGCATAAGTGTTTCAGATGAAAGTTTTTACGCTCCTGCCGGAGCGGGTACAGTTCCTTTGCTAGTTATTGCAACAGCACAAGACAAGACTGCACCAGACGGTACATCAACAGCGACTTATACTACATCAGCAACAGCAAATAAACTCTATCAGATTACAAGTCAGAGAGAGTTATTACAAGCATATGGTAATCCAAATTTTAAAGTAGTTGGCGGAACACCACAACATGGTCATGAAACTAACGAATATGGATTACAAGCCGCATATAGTTATCTTGGTATTTCTAACAGAGCTTATGTATTAAGAGCAGACGTAGACCTTTCTCAATTAGAAGCGTCTTCAAGTGCTCCAGCAGGCGCACCTGCTAATGATACACTATGGTTAGATTCAGGAACATCTGTGTGGGGTCTAAAAGTTTACAACGGTACTAAATTTGAAAACGTTTCTAGCATTTTAGTTGCTAGAGGTGCAGACATTGCAGTAGGTGGTACACCTAAACCTGCATTCGGTAAAGACGGCGAGTACTGTGTTAAATATTTTAATTCAGACGGTACTACAGCAGATGCTGTTTCTTTCTGGGAAAAAGCAAGTGGTACATGGTACAAAATTGGTACTAGCGGTTGGAATTCGGCAACATCAAAAGATTTCCAGTTTGCTACACATTTAAGTGTGCCTTCAACTAGATCAGATTCTAATCCGCTACAAACAGGCGACATGTATATGTCTACATCAGCGCCTGCAGGCGGCTCAAATCCAGTTATTTCTAAATACAATTCAAACAGCAGTCAATTTGTTTCTCAAGTCTATGAGACTAGATTGTATTCTAGAAGTGCAAAAGCAGGATTTGGCGACACCCTTGTAAAAGGCAGTCTTTGGTTTGACGCCAACGACGACGGCGAAGCAGAATTTGTTGTAAGAGAATGGAACGGAAAGTCTACATTAACAGTTGCTTCTAGCAGTGCATTAAGCGACACATCAGTTTCTAACTCTGTGGTATCTGGCAGTGACGTAGCATTTAGTTTAAATGTAAATGCTGGCACGGCTGATATTGATGTTTATTTAACATCAGAAACAAGTGGTAATTGTTCAATTGACGACATAGTTGCAGACATTAACACTGCACTAGGTAGTGCAAATGCTTCAACTACATACGCAAACCAAGTTACAGCAAGTAATGTTGACGGTGTAGTAACACTCGTTAACTCAGAGGGCAACGATATCGAACTTAAATTAGGTAATTCTAGTTTCGGTTTAGGTGCAATTAATATGAGTGCAGGTCTTAACACTAACTGGGAAGCGGCAGAGTACGAAGCAAAAGCAACAGCACCAGTAGGTTCAACATTAGACGGTACACTATGGTACGATGCAGATATCAGCACAACAAATATTGATTTACTTGAGCACAATGGTACAGGCTGGCAAACACTTTCAACTGACTTCCAAACTAAAGCAACAGAGCCAACACTTCAAAGCGACGGTTCTAGTTCTTTGGTAAATGGCGATGTTTGGTTAAACAGTGCAGATACTGAAAACTTAAAACTCTATAGACATGATGGTTCTAGTTGGAACTTGATTGATTTAACAGATCAAAGCACAGCAGACGGTATTATCTTTGCTGACTTTAGAGCAAGTGCATCAGCAAGCATCGATGCTGATAGACCTTCTCCAAGTTTATACCCACAAGGTATACTTGCTTGGAACACAAGAGCTAGTGGCGGTAACGTTAAAGAGTATAAAGTTAATTACACTGTTGGTTCAGATGTAATTGGCAATACTTGGGTATCACACAGTGGCCTTAAAGCAGATGGTTCATTATACTTGTTAAGAAAGGCTCAGAGAAGATCTGTAGTTAGAGCTTTACAAGCGGCAATCAGTGCAAATGATGATATCAGAAATGAAACAAATAGATTTAATCTTGTTGCAGTTCCAGGCTATCCTGAACTAACAGATGAGATGTTAACTCTAAGTGTTGACAGAAAAGATACTGTATTCTGTTTGATTGATCCACCATTTAGACTTTCTAGTTCTGCTCAAGCAGTTAAGAACTGGGCAACTAACAGCAACAACGCAATTGAAAACGGTGAAGATGGACTTTTAAGTTCTTCTCCACAAGCGGCTGTTTATTTCCCACACGGTCTAAGTACAGATTTAGATGGTTCGAACATTATGGTTCCAGCGTCACACATGGCATTGAGAACTATTGCATTTAACGACCAGGTGGCATTCCCATGGTTTGCACCAGCAGGCTTCCAAAGAGGTCTTGTAAGCAACGCAACAAGTGTTGGTTATTTAGATCCAGCAGAAGGCGAGTTTACTCCAGTAGCAGTAAACGAAGGTCAAAGAGATGCTTACTATCTAAACAAAGTCAACCCAATCAGCAACTTCCCTGGAAGAGGCATTGCAGTATTTGGTCAGAAAACACTTAACCCTAATGCATCAGCATTAGATAGAGTTAATGTTTCAAGATTGGTTATTTACATCAGAGAATTACTTGATGATGCAGTGAAACCATTCTTGTTTGAACCAAATGATTCTGTAACAAGAGCAAATGCTAGAACAGTAGTTGACAGATTCTTAAGTGAACTTGTAACACAAAGAGGTTTATACGACTATGTAGTAGTTTGTGATACTTCTAACAACACACCTGCAAGAATTGACAGAAACGAATTGCACATCGATGTTGCTATTCAACCTGTTAAAGCAGTTGAGTTTATTTACATTCCAATTAGAATCCAAAACACATTGGGCGCAACAGGTTAATAGTTTATTAACTACTAAAAAGGGCAGTTTTACTGCCCTTTTTTTATGAAAGTTAAAAGGGTAGTTAACAATTTTAGCCGTTTTATGATAAATAACTAGTATAAATTATACTAAGTTCGTAGGAGAACATTATGGCAACAAAAGATAAATTTGGTGTACCATTAACAACAGATACCGGTTCTGGATCTGGTATTTTAATGCCTAAATTAAAATATCGTTTTAGGGTTACACTATTGAATTTCGGTACAGATGAAAGTACTAGAGAATTAACTCAGAACGTTCAGAATGTTACTCGACCTGTTGTAACTTACGATGAAATCATTGTAGAAAGTTATAACTCTAAAGTGTACATGCACGGTAAGCACACATGGGATCCGATTACATTAGTAATCAGAGATGACATTCAAAACAATGTCGCAAAATATGTTGGCTCACAGGTACAGTCTCAGGTAAACCATTTACAACAAACAACACCTGCTTCAGGTAGTGATTACAAATTCGATATGGAAATTGAAATCTTAGATGGTAACCTTGGTACTGCAACAGAGGTATGGAAGTTAGAAGGTTGTTTCATTCAAAACGTAAACTATAGTGACAGTGACTACTCAGCAAACGAGCCAATCACAATCACTTTACAAGTAAGATTTGATAACGCAATCCATGAAGTTGGTGAAAATAACTTGGGCGGCATCGCAACAAGTGGCGACTTATTCCCAGAGGTAGACTTCTCAGCAACTAGCGGCGCAATCTAAGGATTAGCACATGGCGAGCTTGAGGCCTTTTTTTCTTAGGGACTTTAAGAACGCCCGAAGATTTAATCCTGGGATTACACCCCCTAGGCTTCAGTTTGCGGGTTTTGTAGAATTTGTCTTTAATCCAGATGTAGCATTTCTGGCAGGAGACAACGCAATATACAGAGAGCAGATTAGCAGTTTGTTACAAACTGCTACTTTGCCTGCTGTAACATTTAATACTCAAGTAAAAAATCAATACAACATTAAACGTGTAGTCAACACTGGCGTTGACTACCAACCTGTTGAGTTAACAGTCATCGACACTGTGAACAATGAATGGGCAGTTTTATTGATGAGATATTTTTCTTATTTGTATATGAATCCACGTGGTAAAACTGAAGGCAACAGAGACTTGGCACCTAAAGGCTACGAAGATGCTTCTATTACAATGTCTAAAGCCAGTAATTTTATGACCGATTCGTTTGATAGTAATGCGGCAGGCTTAGACATCTCTAATTATGCTAATTTTATAGACAGCATTAGAATGATAGTTTACCATGGCGGCGTAGGTACAGAATACGTTTTATTTAAACCGACTATTACACAGTTTGATTTAGGCAGTATAGATTATACTAGCAATGAATTCAGAACATTTAGAATGCAGTTAGAATACGAAAACTTCACCATGCAACAATCAGTAAACTTTGAAATGAGTGAAGAAGATTTAGCAAGATTCGAAGAAGATCAGAAATGGGCAAGCGGTGTATTTGCTAACTTACCAAAAGGGCCTATTCTAACTGAAAAGCCTAACACTGTAACAGCCAAGAAACCTAGAACACCACAAGGATAACAATGAGCTCTTCATTATACGATACATTTGGCAACGAACTTAAATACGAACTCTCAGGCAGTACATTAGTTGCATATTTAAATGAAGCAACCATAGAGTTTCCTTTACCTGAGGCTAGTTCTACTATCTTAAGTACTCTTCGAGACGAAAAATATAAAATTACAAACATGCCATTGTTAAATATGGTACAAGCAAAACTTGAAAAATCAGGTTTTAAAAAAGCCAATGCTTCTGCACTAGCACCGGTATTGATGCAGGTTGCTGATGCACAAAAGATAGATCCATTAGAATTTTTTGAAATGAATTCGAACACATTAGATCTCGCACTAGATGCATACAATGCTATCAATGCATTAAGGCCGGCAGGAAGTAGAATAGGTTTATTTACGTCTAATGTAAATACTAAGAGTCCTGTTCAGGGCCTTATAAAACACTAAATAATATTATGTCTAAATTTTCTCAAGGAATTTTTGAGGTGCAAAACCTTGAAAAATATGTAGGAGGTAAAGCCCCATACTTTAGAAGTAGTTGGGAACTTGCTTTTATGCGTATGTGCGACTCTCACCCTAACATAACTAAATGGGCAAGTGAAAACGTAAAAATACCCTATTTACATCCCCAGACAGGAAAATATGCTAATTATGTTCCTGATTTTATGATACAATATATTGATAAAAACGGTGCAGAGCACGTTGAACTCATTGAAATTAAACCCAGCAATCAGACCACAATGGAAAATGCTAAAACCCTCGGTCAAAAATGGCAAACAGCAATTAATGCCGCTAAATGGACTGCGGCACAAGAGTGGTGCAAACGCAAAGGTTTACGTTTTAAAGTTATTAACGAAGATCAAATTTTCCAAAACAACAAGCCTAGAAAAGCCAAGAAGAGAATATCTAAAAAACGCAAGTAATAAATATTTGTATGTTACTTGTAGGCGGCGACAGTTTTGCACAATTTCCTAGATTCCATTGGTATAAAAACTCCCCTACGGATGATCAAATTACCACAGTGTCATATCCTGCATCGCCACGGGGACCAGAGTTTACAATAGATTATACATACCCGCATTGGTGCGAAATTTTAGATAATAATGCAATCTCAGTTGGTATTGGCGGCGGAGATATTTATACAACATCATTTGTGACTACGCAGGCTATATTGAGCAATCCTAAAATTACACATTGTATATTTTTTATCACCGGTTTTGACAGAGATGTAATTCAAACAACTAAACGATCTTTTGATAAACTTAAATTAGATATGCTAGATACTCCTCCAATGAAAGAAGTATACACTAGCCAATCTCGATATGTAGTAGACGGTCACGTGGGCAGAAGTGCTGACGTAGAATCTAATCTAAGATTAATTGGCCATTATTGGTTTTGCCAGCCTGAAGAAATGCGAGGCCCGAACGCAGACGAAATATTAAATTATCTTTCTTACACTCCTGCTTTTAAGCAGATACACACAAAACTTGCATGTTTATCTCATCTTAAAACAATATGTGATAATAACGATGTAAAAATTTTATTTATTACGCCTATGGATGGTGAGACTTTGTACAAGCAATTAGAACGATTACTTAATATAACATGTTTTGATTTTCATCCTGCTATAGACAATTATGATGAATGGGTAGAAACAAATCAGTACAAATTTTTAACATCGCACTTATCAAAAGAGCAACATGTTAAAGTTGCAAATCACTTCAATTCTTTATTCCCAAATTGGCTAGATAAATAGTTGTATGACTAAAAAACTCGAAGAAGAATTTAATTTGCCGCCCATTGAGGAAGTACTAGCACAAGAAAAAGTAGAAGATGTTCCTACGATTGAGGAATCTAAAAACGCCATTGTAGAAGTGCAAGAAGCAATGGGCGTAAGCGAAAAAATAAATCTAGCATTTAAAGAAATCAAAGGACTCGAAGATCACGAAGGTGAGATGAACGACATAGCCAAAAAGGCTATAGACAGTTACGAACAACTAATGAACTTGGGCATGAACGTCAGTGATATGGCGGCTGGTAAAGTGTTTGCAGAAGCAAGCAACATGTTAAAAATAGCATTAGAAGCAAGTGATGCAAAAACCAAGGCTAAATTACAGCAAATTGATTTGATGATTAAAAAAGCAAGATTAGACAAACAAACCGGTAATGATGCTGAAGAAAGTAAAGCAACTGTATTAGATAGGAACGAGTTACTCAAAATAATTAACCAAAAGTAATAAGTACTAGTGCAATGGAAAAGACTTTAGGCTTTCATAAATTTTTACGACATGCTGTTTTAGTGAGTCAAAGATGCCAAAGAAATTGGGATACAGATATTTCTATACCAGAAGAAGATATTGAAACTTTAAAAAATGCTGTAACACAATGTCCAAGCAAACAAAATATTGCACATTATAAAGTGTCATTTATATCTGACAGAGGCCTTATACAAGACATTTTTAAGTCTACTAAAGGATTTTATACCAACCAAGATCTATCTGAAGCAGAGTGTAATTCGCAGGTCCTTGCAAATCTGTTAGTGGTATTCGAAGATTACCATGTAAAAAATAATAGAACACCAGAATACATAGCATTTTATTCAAATTCTGAAACACATGACACTCAAAAAACTATAGTAGAAAGAGATCAATGGATGTCAGTTGGCATTGCTTCTGGTATGCTGGCATTAACCGCTACTATGTTAGGTTATCGAACTGGGTATTGTGCATGTTTTAAGAAAGCAGAAATTGTTAAAAAACTTTACCCAGATAATCAAACATCGGCTACGCCACTATTAATGCTAGGAATCGGCGTTCCTAAAAAAGGATATCACCGCACATATAATCAAGATAATAGTTATTCATACCCAACATTTATTAAACAAGAAATTCCGGTAAAATTTATATAAGGAAAAATAATTAACCAAAAGTGATAAATAAGTGTAACGACGGAGTTAATTATGGAACTTAAACAATATATTGCAGAATCATTCAAAAAAGAATACGGCTACAGATTGAAGTTTGCCGCTGACTGTGGTTCTGATCAAATGGATATTTTAGAAAAGTGTTTAGCAAAATATAATCTTGTTAGTGCAACACCTTTTAAAAGACAACCAATTCAAGAGAATCCACAAGAGTTTGTGAGAGCTAAAGGTGCATCTTTTACTACAGAAGTATGTAGTACAGATATTGTTTTAAAATATCCTGTTAATGAAAGAATATTAGAAGTATGGTTAGCAGTTAACATGGGCTTAGACCATGAAAGAGTTATTGCATATGGGGTCAAAGAACCAAGACGTTTAGAAGCAGATATGGCTGAAGAGCGTTTAGAGCGTGATGAAGATCGTTACGTTACAGAAGAAGATGCTGAATTAAATAACGAAGAACAAGCACATTACGAAAACGAGAATCAAGATCTTGATTTTGCAGTGTTTGGCGAAGAGTACAATAAAAAGTTCCTAGATGAGTTGGCAAGAATCAAAGCAGAAAAAGGCGCAGACTATTTCCGTGCTTATCCAAGCAAAGGCGAGTTGATGGGCGATAATTTAAGATCAATGCACGACGACATGATGGGTAGACCTAACATGGGCAGAGGCGCAGAATCGTCCAAACAAGTAACTACAATTAGTCAGTCAGGTTCTGGTAGAGTATAATGAACGAAAAAGACTTAAACAAAAAATTATTAGGTTTAATGGAATCATTTCCGATGATTGCTGGCGGCGGAATGCCAGAGCAAGAGGACACTGAAAACGTTACTTACAGCAAGACCAAAAGACAAGGCGATGCAAGTGTAACAATTAGTGCTAATGCTAAAAGCATGCAAGAATTACATGCTGTTCTTAAACTTGCAGGCATTACACTTCCTGCAGATAAAGAAATTAAAATGGATGAGCCAGAGCCACAAGATGAACCTTGTGATACATGCTCAGACGAAGAACCTAAAAAGCCAACTATTTTAACAATGCCTGGTTACACCACTGATAAAAGTGTTATCATTAACGCACTCAAAGATAAACTAGCAAAGAAATTATCCTAATAAATACTGTTTATGAAAGATCTTTTTGTAAACGGCTGTTCCTTTGCCACTGGCTGGCATGGCGGTGAATATACAATACCTAGTATTACTTCTAAAGATGTTGTAACTGATACAATAAGTTGGGTACAACACTTTGCTAACCTAAATAACATACAAAATTGCTGGAATCATTCTATAGTAGCAAAGCCTATAGATATGACAGTAATTGATAGCATAGGTTTCTGTGACCAATATTATGAAAAATACGGAACCTTTAAAAATTTATTTGTAATTTGTGAATTAACTGATCCTAGTTATAGGCAGTTTGATCCTGTGACATTAAAAGGCATAGTAACAGATAAAAGTTTTAATAAAGATTATGTTATAAGACCTATTGCATTCAGAGGAGATAGACAGTATATAGAAATTGAAGCAAGTGCATATAAATCTATATATGTAAAAATGAAAAAAGATATAGATTATTTGTCAGGAAACCAATTTGCAGAACAAATACCTATGCAGGAGATAGCAAAAGGCGAAATAGCAAGACACAATCATGAAAAGAAAATTGCATTAGAGCTAAAATCCTCAACACTTACAAATTTAGAACTTACCTCAATGCAACTTACAAAAATGACAGATTATTTTCATAAAAATGATATAAGGTATATTATGACATGGACAGGTGGCCGAGATCCTAAATATAAAAAATTATTAGACAAAGTATATAAAAAATTTGTTGCAACAAAAAGGTTAGTATCAGCAGAAGTTTATGCAGGAGTAGATTTTAGTTTAAAGCACTCAATCGAACCTGTTGGCATGCACCCTGATCAAGCAGGTCATATGGCTATTGCTGAATTTCTAACAGAATATATTCAAACATATGATTTAACTAAATCACCACAACTAGATTTGCCGCGCCGCGACGAAACTTCTTTATAAATAACAGTATGGCCAAAGGAACAGCAGATACCAGTTTAACAAAAACTGCTTACAGCAAAGTAGAGTACAGTCCTGAGCAACTCAGAGACTTTCAAGAATGTTGTGATTCAACAACAGGTCCTATGTACTTTATGAAAAAACACATGATGATACAACATCCTGTTAAAGGCTCAATGAAATTTGAACCTTACGATTACCAACAAAATCTTGTAGACAATTATAATAATTTTAGATTCAGTATAAACATGCTGGGCAGGCAGATGGGTAAAACCACTGTAGCGGCAGGTTATTTGTTGTGGTATGCTATGTTTAGACCAGACAGTACAATACTTGTTGCGGCTCACAAGCAACAAGGTGCGAGTGAAATCATGCAACGTGTAAGATATGCATACGAAATGTGCCCTGATCATATTAGAGCAGGTGTTGTAAACTATAACAGATTCTCTATTGATTTTGATAACGGCAGTAGAATTGTAAGTAGTACAACAACAGAAAACACCGGTCGTGGTATGTCATTAACACTTATTTACTTAGACGAGTTTGCGTTTGTGCGTAATACTATTGCTAAAGAGTTTTGGACAGCACTATCTCCCACACTAGCAACAGGTGGTAAATGTATTATTACATCAACACCAAATAGTGACGATGATACATTTGCTATGATTTGGCAACAAGCAAACAAGTTGTTTGATGAACATGGTAACGAAAATGATGTTGGTGTAAATGGTTTCAAAGCATTGTTAGCAACATGGGAACAACACCCAGACAGAGATGATGCTTGGGCACAAGAAGAAAGATACAGAGTAGGTGAAGAACGTTTTAGACGAGAGCATGAATGCGAATTTGTTATCTATGACGAGACTCTTATTGACTCATTACATTTATTAGAAATGAAAGGCGTAGAGCCAATGATTAAAATGGGGCAAACTAGATGGTATAAAAATATTGATCCTGAAAAAACTTATGTTGTGAGTTTAGATCCTAGCAGTGGTACTGGCGGCGATAATGCCGCAATACAAGTTATAGAAACACCGAGTATGATACAAGTGGCAGAATGGTGCCATAATAAAACTCCCATTGAAGGTCAAATAAAGGTAATGAAAGAGATTTTAAATTACTTGCAAAACAATGGCGCATTTCAAATTTACTGGAGTGTCGAAAACAACACCATCGGTGAAGCGGCTCTTGTTGTTATTAGAGATTCAGGAGAGGAAACATTTCCCGGGGAAATGCTACACGAACCTAAAAAAATACAAGGTAAGAAAGGACGTAAAGGGTTCCACACAGGACATAAAACAAAAGTCGAGGCATGCTTACAATTAAAAAGATTAGTTGAAAACGGCAAACTTAAATGTTTAAGTAAACCGTTAATTAGTGAATTTAAAAATTTTGTTGCTAGAGCAAATAGTTTTGCCGCTAAACCCGGTGAAAGCGACGATTTAGTTATGAGTTTAGTATTAGCAATTAGGATGATAGAATTTATCGGCACGTTCGAAGATGACGTGTTCGAAGCAATTAATAGCAATATCGGTGATTATGGAAACTTTGATGACTACGACGACGATGACGCACCATTACCGATTGGTATCCTCTAGAAGATAAATAGTTGTATGGCAATTAATAAAGAGCAAATAGCAGAAAAAATATTCAACCTTCTAAAAGGTTTTGGATTTAAAATTCAGTCCTTTACAACAGAGGGTAAACTAAGTATTGATCCGTCTACAGCAACTAGATTTGTTGTAGAAGAACCTAACATACTAGTTAGATTAGACTTTACTGAAGATACAATTATTTTAAAAACCAGTGAAGATTTAGCAGATCATGGTCTTAGAAAACAGTTAAAAGATTTAACTCACGATTATTTGATGCGATTTGATTATCAAATATTTGATAAAAAACTTAAAGCAAAAGGTGAACAAGCAGATATTGCCAAAAAATCGGAGAATAGCATGGCAGATGTAATGGAAGGTTTTGGTACAATGACTGGTAGCTCTAAAACTAGTTACCAACCATTAGATGATATCAAAATAGTTGTAAGGCATAAAAAAGCAGTCGACGAAGATGTACGTGGTTCTAGAAGTAGAAACATCCATAGTATTTTTGTACAACGTGGCGAAGAAAGATTTAAACTACCTGAAAATAATTTAGCAATGGCTAGAGCAATGGCTCGCCATTTACAAAAAGGTGGTGAAACATTTGATGAAATTGGCACTAAGATAGTTGAAATGGCCGCAGACTATAAGTCGCTAGGACAATTTGTAAACTATGTTAGGAAGTCAAAACTTGTAAACGAAGACAATCAAATGTATGTCGATCTTGCGATAGAAAATGTACAAAATATTAAAAACACATTTAAAAGACTTGCTGGTGCTAAAACTTATGACACTGCCATCCAAAGTTTTAACGAAGCAGAAGATGTTATTGAATTAGATGAAGATACAACAGACATCGAATCATTGTTCACTGAAACACATTTTGATAATAAAGTTGCTAACGTCATAGACAACTTAAAGACTTTATCAGTAAAAAGAAAAGCATTTGAAGGTTATTTAACAAAAGCAATAGCAAAAGAATCATTTGCAGATCTTAAAAATTTATTAAGCGAAAGCGATATAATGGATTTTGCATCACCTAATGCTAAACTTGGATATCAAGTTAGTCAGTTAGGGTTTGCGGCAAAAGATCAAAAGTTAGGAAATTATTTACAAGGTCTTAGTAGAAAACTTAATTCAGGCGGCGGTTTGAGCCAATTTGAGTACGGTACTATTAAGAGTTGTTTATTAGGTGCAAAGAATAACGCAGTAGAGGCTGGTGCTAGTGGTTACACAGCAGAAGCACAATACGAAAGTTTCTTGAACCAATTTGTAGAATAAAAACTGCAATCAAAAGACTAAATAACATTGTTAGAAAAAAAGGTTGACTTTTTTCTATCTTGGCATTAATATAATAAAATAGCAATACGCATGGTGTGTATTGCAAACATGGCTACATGGCACATATAAGGAGAAAACATTATGGCATCTTTAGCAGAAATACGAGCAAAGCTCGCGGCAATGGAGAACAAAGGTTCTTCGAATTCACCCACCCAAAGCGATAACGCAATTTACCCATTTTGGAACATTGATGAAGGTACTAGTTGTACACTTCGTTTCCTTCCTGACGGTAATCCAAATGCAGATTTCTTTTGGGTAGAACGACAAATGATTCGTTTGACATTCCCTGGAGTAGTTGGCGGAGACAGCAAGCCTGTAACCGTACAAGTACCATGTATGGAAATGTATAACGAAACATGTCCAGTACTAACCGAAGTAAGACCTTGGTTCAAAGACCCAAGTCTTGAAGACATGGGCAGAAAGTATTGGAAAAAGAGAAGTTACATTTTCCAAGGATTTGTAAACGAAAATCCTTTAAATGAAACTGCACCTGAGAATCCAATCAGACGTTTTGTAATTGGACCTCAAATCTTTAACATTATTAAATCAGCATTGATGGATCCTGATATGGAAAACATTCCAACTGATTACGTTAATGGCACCGACTTCCGTTTAACTAAAACTTCAAAAGGTCAGTATGCAGACTATTCAACTAGTAAGTGGGCAAGAAAAGAAAGTGCTCTTACTGAAGAACAGTTAGCATCAATTGACACGCATGGCTTGTTTGACTTGAATGATTTTCTTCCCGCTAAACCTACAGCAGAAGGTGTACAAGCAATTTCAGAAATGTTCGAAGCCAGTGTAAACGGTGATCAATATGATCCAGCAAGGTGGGCTAACTATTATAAGCCCTACGGACTTGATACAGGGACGCAAACTCAAGCAACAGTTGCTCCTGTACAGACAACTGCGGAACCAAGTGTGGCTCCTGTAGCAGAAACAGTGGTGGAAACACCTACTCCTACTCCAGCACCAGTTGCTGAAGAAGCACCTGCTCCAGCGCCAGCGGCTGAGTCAGCAGACCAGGGAAAGAAATCAGCAGATGACATTCTTGCAATGATTCGTAACCGTCAGTCTTAAGGAGAAGAATCATGCAGAAACCATTTGACTTAACTAAGTTCCGTACTGGCATCACTAAATCTATTAGTGGTATCAGTGCAGGATTCCACGATCCACAAGATTGGATTAGCACAGGCAACTACACACTAAACTACTTAATTAGTAGCGATTTTAACAAAGGAATTCCTTTAGGTAAAGTTAGTGTTTTTGCAGGTGAATCCGGTTCTGGTAAATCGTTTATATGTTCAGGCAATCTTGTAAAGTCAGCACAAGAAATGGGCTGTCAAGTAGTATTGTTCGACTCAGAAAACGCACTTGACGAAGAATGGCTCCAAGCACTTAATGTTGACACAAGTCCAGAAAAACTATTGAAAATCAGTGTTTCAATGATTGACGATGTTGCAAAAGCAATCTCAGAATTTATGAAAGACTACAAAGCAAACTACAGCGATCTTCCTTATGAAGAAATGCCCAAGTTAGTATTTGTTGTTGATAGTTTAGGCATGTTGCTAACACCTACTGATGTAGATCAGTTCCAAAAAGGTGACATGAAAGGTGATATGGGTAGAAAGCCTAAGGCTTTAACCGCATTAGTTAGAAACACAGTGAATCAGATCGCTCCTTTTCCGATTGCACTGATTGCAACTAACCATACTTATGCATCACAAGACATGTTTGACCCTGATGACAAGATTTCAGGTGGTCAAGGCTTTATCTATGCATCATCTATTGTAGTTGCAATGAAGAAGTTAAAACTAAAAGAAGATGAAGATGGCAACAAAACATCTACAGTACAGGGTATTAGAGCGGCTTGTAAAGTGATGAAATCGCGTTATGCAAAACCGTTTGAAGGTGTACAAATTAAAATTCCTTATGAGACAGGTATGGATCCATATAGTGGCCTATTGGAAATGCTTGAATCAAAAGGTATTGTAGAAAAAGTTGGTAACAAACTTTCTTATACATCTCCTGTAACTGGTGAAGAAATTAAAGAGTTCAGAAAAGGCTGGACTGGAGAGAAACTTCAGATAATTATTGACGAATGGGGACAAAATCCTGTCGCACAAAACGACATTATTGACGACCCAGAACCTGAAGACTTTAATCCAGAACCAGAGGAGTACATTGATGAGTCCTGAAATTGAACTTCTTTATGAAGTTTGGGATAAGGTGAAAGCCTATGTTCCAAAAAAAGATAAAATACATATTGCTGAGGAATTAGTAAGAGTATTTGACAACACTGTCGGTCTCGATGAAATTGAATCGGAACTTAACTCTTTTGATAGTGTTGTAAAAGCGGCATTAATGAGTCATTTAGATCTTGGTTACGAAGAAGATGACGAAGAAGATGAATACTGGGATTAATAAATGAGTACTTGGTATAATAAAGTAGTAGAGGATTTGGGTAATATTATAGGTGCTATAGATTACTTTGAGTCTGAAATACAAAGTGCTAAGTATGAAGTTAAAATAAAAGGCAGTCTGGAGAAATCCAGTTCTGCCTTACCCGGCATCACTGAACACCGCTTTAATCAACTTCAAGAAATTGAAGCAATTCTAGAACATATAAATATCGAATTGCGTAAAGAACGCAGTAAGACATTTAGAAAATATTTAGAATCTTACAACAGACAACTCAGCAGTAGAGATGCTGAAAAGTTTGTCGACAGCGAAGATAGTGTTATTACATTAACACATTTAGCAAATCAATTTGCACTATTACGAAATCAATTCTTAGGTATAATGAAAGGCTTAGATACTAAACAATGGCAGATAGGACACATTACTAGATTAAGAACTGCTGGCATGGAAGATATTGTGATAGACTGATGAACAATTATGTTATAAACATCAATGCAATAGAGACTCGAGATTGGGACCAGTTCCAAGATTTCACTAAAACTCACACAAAAGATATTGTAACAGATATAAAAACCAACGGTGTAAAACCTAAAGATGTATACGTTGAATTTAAGTATACCGCTGAGGGAACCATGTGGCTAATAAATGATAAATGGTTTATGCATGCCATACACGATTTTGCAAATTCTCTTAACATACCGTTAAAAAATATTACTTATACTGGTACTAACTCAAAATTAGACAGTGTGTATAATAAATGGCATTCTATGTATGTACCAGAACAAGATAAAATAAATCTACAGTGTTTTTCTTTTGGTTTAAAGTTATATCAAAGTCAATATTATAGAGAAGATGATAAGTTATATATTCCCTACAACATTAACAAAAATTTACGTTCTAAAAAATTTAATTGCTTAAATGCAAATATGCTGGAACACAGAATAATGTTTCTAAAGGAAATGTACAACCAAAATGTGCTAGATTTAGAAAATAATTTAATCAGTTTTCATTGGTTTAAAAATCTTAGCGGCCTGGTTGATGCTCCGCAAGAATTAAAAGATATGTGTCCTATTCAGTTTGATTTACAAGGAGACTGGGAAGAAATATACAGTCAAATTTTTAAGAAAGATACATTCAATACTGATTGGAACAAAACAGGAAATTTTTCTTACATATATGACGATACATATTTTACTGTGACAACTGAAAGCAGTGAATGCTTTACTCTAGCCAACTATCATAGAGACGACAATATAAATGCATATATGAAAGAGTTTCATGAAGAAATGTTTTTAACTGAAAAAATATTTAGACCTATATTATATTGGCATCCGCAATTAGTTCAATGTACAACCGGTACATTAGACTATTTAAAACAATTAGGATTTAAAACGTTTAGCAATTATTGGAATGAGGATTACGATAATGAGCCTAACGGAGAAATTAGAACACAAATGATTGTTAGCGAAGTTAAAAAACTTAACAAAAAATCATTAGAGGAACTACACGAAATGTATTGGGACATGATGCCAATACTAGAACATAATAGAGACTTATTATTAAATCATGACTTCATTAGATCTCCATGGTATAAGACATCATGAAGTTGATCACTTAGTAGAAAACTTCATATTGATGAATCAAGACAGCATACCGCTGACCATTATCTGTGGAAACAGTCAAAAAATGATCGATTTGACTTATGAAGTAATAAATAGAATAAGTTGCAAAACAGTTGCAATGGATCAATACGGTATTATTGTTATTCGGGAGATATAATGAAAAAATTATGGAACAAAATTACTGCTTGGTTTAGATCCTTACGAATCAAATACATACTGTGGCGAGCAGATAGACTTATTGCAAAAGTCCACAAAAAACGACAAAAAGCCCAACAAAAATCCACAATTTCTGGTTGACAAATCCTACTTTTTTGCTATAATATATGCATAAGGTAAGGAGAAAACCATGTTTACATTACTAATTTTAACAGCAATAGGCATCATGTTTTGGTGGTTTGCTGGGCAAATTATTGATATTTTTAGTGGTGATCTTGATACTTTCTTAGGTAAATTATTAGGATATTTTGTAATTTTTGCGGTTTTTGCCACAATTTTTGGTTGACAAATCCTCAAAATTTGCTATAATAGTTATATTGTTAATTAATGCTGTGGGAGGCAAAAATGACAAACTTTGTTAAAATCAAAAAGGGTACTTACCGTAACGCCCCTATCAAAGATACGGTTTTTCCGGTAGTAAAGCCAATTTCATTTGGTAAGAAAGGTCCATTCATTACTGTTGATGGTAGTGCCATTATGGGTCCTCAGGCTACCAAAATTCGTGTGTTGCTAAAAACACCAGCAGACATTGAACCATCTAATAAAGAGGAATATAAAGTGTCTAATCCAGTTGCTCAGCAAGAAGAGAAAAAAGCAGAAACTCCAGAGCAAGCAATGGATAGAATCAAAGGCCGCTTCGAAATTCTAGATCAAATGACTGATGCAGTTGCTAACGGTGTAGTCCGTGGTTTGATTGTGTCAGGCCCTCCGGGTGTTGGTAAGTCGTTTGGTGTTGAAACTATTCTTGACGAATATGATGCAATGACTAAACTGGCTGGTAAGCCACCTAGAACCGAAGTTGTAAAAGGCTCTATGACACCGATTGGTTTGTATCAAACTCTTTTTAATAACTCAAACCCAGGTGACATCCTAGTGTTCGACGACTGCGACAGCATCTTGTTTGACGAAGTATGTTTGAACATGCTCAAGGCTGTACTTGACTCAGGTAAAAAGCGATACATTTCTTGGAAGTCAGAATCCAACGCATTGCGTAGGGAAGGTATTCCTGATAGGTTCGAGTTCAAAGGTGGTTGTATCTTTATTACCAATGTGAACTTTGAAGGTGTCAAGAGTAAAAAGATCAAAGATCACTTAGAAGCACTTATGTCAAGGTGTCACTACATTGACCTTGAGATGGACAGTGTTAGTGACAGGTTCCTTCGAATTAACCAAATCGTACGTGACGGTATGTTAAACGAATACGACTTTGGTGAAGAAGGTAACAAAGAAATTGTTGACTTTATGGTATTGAAGGCTAATAGGCTTCGTGAGATATCATTGCGTATGGTTCTTAAGATTGCTGACTTGCGTCAGATGAGTCCTAAGACTTGGAAAGAACTTGCAGAGTCAACTTGTATGACAAGGGTCGCTTTTCAGTGATCTTTGTCAGGACCTATAATAAATATTATTATGGGTTCCCCCCTAGTGTTCGATAACTAGTCCTCCCACAATCGAACACTTTGAAGCCCCCGGTTCTCGGGGGCTTCTCTTTAATACATTATTCTTAAGAAAATACTTGACATTTCACAAACATCGTGTATAATTAAGTTTTATAATTTTAATCTGGAGAATAATGAATAAATTCGATAAAAATTTCCACCTCAATATGTCACCATTGTATTTTGTATTTGCGTTCATGTTATTCATGCTATGGGCCAGTGAAGCAAAAGCAGACGATCATAATGTAACATGGCATGGTCACACAGTTGATGAATTTGTGGAAGAAATTGTTGTAGTGGCACAACAAGAAAAAACAATCAAAGTGGATCCAGTCACAAGTTCACGAATCATAAGCAGTATTATACCTGCTTTCACATATAACGCAGGAGGTTATGGTGGCTTTGTTGGATATAATCCGTCGGGTGCTCAATTGGTTCACACCGCAGTTTTTGTTAACGATGTTCCTGCTAATGAGCCTGGTAGCGGTTGGTATGATTTTGGGCATGATATAGCCACAGGACAAACAGTAAAAGTTATCACAGGTCCTAACGGTGTGCTGTATGGCTCAGGCAGTATTGCTGGCACAGTGTTAATAGACGACACTATTAAACATCATGCTATGGGTAGATACGGCAGTGACAACACTTATGTGAGTGTTGCTCCAAACGATAATTTACAGTTTACACTGTTTGACGCACAACAGCAGAGTGCTAGAAACGACAACACAGAAGAAGATGCTTACAAGAATGCCAGCAGTAAATTTAACTTTGATGTAGGCGAGTTTACTGTAACAGGCAAATACACAGACTATGAGTACGACTACGACAACTGCTATGCTGAGGACTTTTCAGTAAGTAATAACTGTGAGCAAATAGGCGACAGGTATGTTGTAACCATACAAAACGAAAATTTTACATTAGGTAGAAGTGAAAACAACGCAGAGTATTTTACTAATACTGCTTCAACTTATGTGAACGAAAGTAGCAGAGATTACTTTCGCTTTATAAATCAATCACGCCTATCTAACCTATTTGATTTAACATACGGATTAGACTACAACAAAGAACAATACAACACAGTAACAGAAGAAAACTTTGCTGGCTTTGTGAGTGTTAACGCTGAAGTGTTAGGCAACAAATACAACATAGGTGTTAGACAAGGCAACGACAATCAAAATGCTTACCGTTTTGGTTTTGAAAGTGGATTGTTTTATGCCAGTGTTGGCACCAGTTTTAGAAAGCCTAACTTGTATGAGAGATATGGTGACGGCTGGGTAACAGCAAATCCTGATCTAACTCCTGAGAAAGGCAAAGGTTATGAATTTGGGTATGGTGTACTTGGTTTCTTTAAATATGTTTTCGATGAGTCAATTGATTATAATTACACGGACAATGTGTACTACAACGCCGGCGGATATACCACACAAGGTACAAAGTATGCTCAAAGTTTTGGTTCTATTGATATACAATTAAGATACAACGACACAGAGCAACCTAGAGTAGCCAAGTATATGGGTATGATACAATACACCACTGAATTTGCTAACACAGAATTCAGAGCAAAGTACACAATAAATCAAGACAGAATTCCAGGTCCATTTGACGGGGCTGAGTTAGAAGATTTAGAGAAACTAAATTTTTACTTTACTAAAAGATGGCCTAACTACACACTTAGTTTCAAAGTAGAGAATGTGTTAAACCAAGAAGTAGAAATATTACCTTTTTATAATAATGAAGGTAGAGAGTTTTACTTGACTTTTCAGTATGTATGGTAGTATAATAACTTATGCCTAAAACAACGTTAGAAATCAGAGACGAAGTAAATGTAAAGTTTTTAGATTTAGATGTAAAAACTAGAAGAAGAATCTCAGATGAAGCAAAATATTTTCTACCATACGCATATCATATGCCTGCTTACAAATTGGGTAGATGGGATGGTTGTGTAAGATTTTGCGATATAGGTGGTAGAACGTATCTTAATTTATTAGATAAATTACTGCCCATAGTTCAAGAAGCCGGCTACAGCATTGATATTAAAGATATGAGGCAGAGTTGGCAATTTGAATTTTCTAAAGTTGAGCAAACTGATTACGAAGACATTGCTTGGCCTAAGGGGCACCCTGCAGAAGGAGAACCCGTACTACTAAGAGATTATCAAGTTGATGTAATTAATAAATTTTTAGAAAACACACAATGCCTACAAGAAGTTGCAACAGGAGCAGGAAAGACTCTCGTTACTGCTGTACTGAGTCATAAAGCACAACAATATGGTAGAACTATTGTTATTGTGCCTAACAAAGACTTGGTTGTACAAACAGAAAAAGATTATAAAAATTTAGGTCTCGATGTAGGTGTTTTATATGGAGATAGAAAAGAGTACGATAAGACACATACTATTTGTACATGGCAAAGTTTAGCAGTGTTAGAAAAGAAAACAAAGGCTAACGAAGCATCAATAGATTTGGATGTATTTTTAGACAATGTAGTTTGTATAATGGTCGATGAAGTACACAAAGCAAAAGCAGATGTGCTACGAAACCTGTTAAGTGGACCATTTGCTAATGTTCCTATTCGTTGGGGGCTAACTGGAACAGTACCTAAAGACGAACACGAAGCCGTTGCATGTACTTGCTGTTTAGGACCAGTAGTGGGCAATCTCAGCAGTAAAGAATTACAAGATATGGGAGTACTGGCTGACTTAGATATAAGTGTATTGCAGTTACAAGATGGTGCTTTAGGATTTAGCAGTTACGCACAAGAATTAAAATGGCTAGTTACAGATTCTAAAAGAATAGATCATATTAGCGAAATTATAAATGGTCTTTCCACAACAGGAAACACACTAGTATTAATCGATAGGATTGCTACCGGTGAAATGTTGGCAGAAAGGAACGACGACTGGGTTTTTGTAAGCGGTTCTATGAAAACAAAAGACAGGCAAAAAGAATACGAAGAAGTTAGTGAAATGGATAATAAAGTCATTGTTGCAACATACGGTGTTGCGGCAGTCGGTATCAATATACCAAGAATATTTAATTTGGTGCTATTGGAACCCGGTAAAAGTTTTGTTCGTGTAATACAGAGTATCGGTAGAGGTATTCGTAAAGCACAGGACAAAGATTATGTTAATGTTGTTGATATAACAAGCAATTTGAAGTACAGCAAACGACACTTGACTAAAAGAAAGGCTTTTTACAAGGAGCAGAATTTTAGATTTCAAGTAACCAAAGTGGAGTATAAATGAAAATTTTAACCTTAGAGAATACAGCATATGATTTAGATCGTGTGCCAGACGAAGTAGAAGAATTAAGATATTGCGTTTTTGACGCAGGAGATGCAGAGTTTCAAGACTATTATTGGTTACCTTTAATCTTTTTAGAAAGTTTTCATGCTCCAGCAATCTGTTTAAGTATCGGCGAGTATAATTTACAAATGCCAATGGACTGGAGCATTGTTACCAGTGACGATGATTTTGGAGGCATTGAAGTAATACCTTTAGCAAGTTTAAACAATAGAGGCTTTGTAACACCAATTTTTAATCCAATTAAAAGTTGGATGCCAAAAGCAGAAGAAATACAAATTACAAATGTGTACCAAGATGTAAAATGGTTCTTTCCTAAATTAAAAAACGGGCACCTTTTAGTTGTTCCTTTGGAAGACAAGCCAGAACCTAAATGTGCATTATTTGTAAAGGAAGCAAACAAAGTTAAGGACATGGATATAGCAGATATGCTATAACATTTTATAAGGAGAAAAAAATGGCAAAAAAATATAGATATAGAATTGAAGCAGGCAATTACGGTGGTGAATTAACTATCGGTGAAGTACCTGCAGAATTTGTAGAGTATTGGAAACATGAGGAACAAGAAGACCTCATTGATGCAGTAACATCATTTGATGAATGGGATGAATCTGATAGTCCAGATGATGCATTAGAAGATCCTGATGCACCACCAATGTTAGACAATTACTGGCACGACATTAATGATCTCGAACACCAAAACGGTTGTTATTCGGATGGCACATGGACTATTACACCTGTACCAGCAGACGGTTCAGATGATTGGGCATATGAAGATTCATTTGAAGTTGAACCTACTCACATGTACAGCAGAGAATGTTACAGTTCAGATGAGATTGATGAAGAATACGCAGATCAAACCGTGCCTGTGTTAGCATTTCACAGTTCAGAGAAAGGTACATTTGCATGTTGGTTCTTAGACACTGATGAAGAGTTTGATGCAGAGAAATTGAGATTTGGCAGTTGCGAAAGTGACCTTGCTGATCTTGTTGAAACTGTTTACTATGGCAAAGAAGAACTTGAAGCAAACTATGATTACAATGACACAACTGGTAAGGCATACTATGCTCATGTTGGTTATGTCAATAGAAAATGGCACGACCCATTAAGTTATTACACTCCAGAACAACTGGAAGAGGACGGTTATTTCGATTAAATAGTAGCACAACACAAACTACACAGGAATGACATGAAAAGAATATTGTTATGTGGCTTGCCAGGCGCAGGCAAAACAACGTTAGCAAAACGCCTAGTAGAAGTATTAGGAAATGCCGATTGGTACAATGCAGATGAAATAAGAGAAAAGTTTAAAGATTGGGACTTTTCGCCAGTAGGCAGAGCAAGACAAATGAAGCGTATGCAAGATTATGTACGCAAAAGTGTTGCTAAGGGTAGATATGGATTGGCTGATTTTGTATGCCCTACAAATCAGTTGAGAAATGATTTTATGCCGGAATACGTTATCTGGATGAACACTATTAAAGAAGGACGGTTTGAAGACACAAACAAAGTGTTTGAAAAACCAGATGATAGTGTAAATGTTGATATTGAAATAACAGCAGACGATTGGTGGACTGAAGAATCAATTGAGAAATGGGCAAGATTAATTGCCGTCGATATCAAAGACAGTGAGTTCCAACCAAAACAACCAACCACACAAATGCTGGGAAGATTTCAGCCCTTTCATCCAGGCCACAAAGCACTATTCGAAAGAGCATTAGCAAAGCATGGACAAGTAGCATTACTTGTCAGAGACATGCCAAGAAGCGAAAGTAATCCATGGACAGTAGAAGAAATTTGTGAAAATTTAGAAATAGAATTAGCAGAATATGCAGGCAAATTTAGATGCTATCCTATGCCAAATATTATGAATATTACATACGGTAGAGATGTTGGTTACAAAATTGAGCAGGAGACATTTGATGATGCTACGCACAATATAAGTGCAACAAAAATTAGAGAGCAAATGAGAAAGGATGGAAAACTTTAAAAACTTTCTCACACATTTGTTAGGAAAGACAGACAAGCATGGTAATCCATATACAAAAATAGACGGAAAAAAATATTTAATAAACCCAACAAAAAATATTACAGTGTACGGAACACATGGACATCCAGCATATATAAGGTACCCACATTTGAAACCGCAACCAACAGATGCACAATATACAGAATGGAAAGAATGGTTTGCTTGGAAACCTGTAAAAACTATGACCGGTGAAAAGGTTTGGTTTAAAACTATCTATAGAAGACGTAGAACCGTACCCTGGAGTCCACCTAATTTTCCAGTAGATGCTTTAAATCAAATACAATATGCGGAATGGGAAACAATATTAAATTTAAAAATGAGGAATTAAAATGTATCAATTTACAAGTGAAAGTGTTAGCAAAGGTCATCCAGACAAAGTAGCAGATTTAATTTCTGATGCTGTAGCAACATATCTTATAGATAAAAATATTAATCACAGAGCGGCTGTCGAAACTTTAGTAACAACTAATATGGTCATGCTTGCAGGTGAATATAAGAGTGACAAGTTTGATCGAGTTGCTATTAATAGAATTGTTAGAAAAGTTGTAAAAGACATTGGCTATGAGCAAGAAGGATTCCATTGGGAGGCTTTAAATATTTATAACGAGTTGCACGGGCAATCACCTGACATTGCACTTGGCACTGATAACTTAGGTGCAGGTGATCAAGGTATTATGTTTGGATATGCTTGTAACGAAACCCCTTCTTTTATGCCAAGTGCAATTTATTATAGTCATGAAATTTTAAGATCCTTAGACGAAGCAAGAAACGAAATTAACTGGTTAGGCCCAGACAGTAAATCGCAGGTCACTATGACTTACGAAAATGTAGGGGTTCCGTTATCTATACCAAAAGTTGTTTGCAGTACACAGCACAGTGAAGATGTATCAATTGAAAAAATCAGAGAAACAGTTAGACAAGTTATTAATGATACTGTGCCTGGAAATTTTAACAACACAGAGTTTTTAATTAACCCTACAGGCAGATTTGTAATTGGAGGACCAGATGGAGATACTGGACTTACTGGACGTAAAATTATTGTTGATACTTATGGCGGGTATGCTCCACATGGTGGGGGTGCATTTAGCGGTAAAGACTGTACTAAAGTGGACAGATCAGCCGCATATATGGCTCGCTATTTGGCAAAGAACATTGTAGGAAATGGCAAAGCAAATAATGCTACAGTTCAATTAAGTTATGCTATTGGTGTTAAACAACCGACAAGTGTATATGTATATGCAGATGGCAAAGTAAGAAAAGACATTTCCGATTGGTTTAAAGAAAACATAGACCTTACCCCAAAAGGTATAATTCAAAAATTTAATTTGTTTGATTTAGATTTAACACAAACTACAAATTACGGCCATTTTGGCAAAAGCGAATTACCATGGGAAAAAATAGAGAGCTGGAATGAATTTTAAAAATAATATCAGAACAATACCAAATTTTCCTATACCTGGAATACAATATAGAGATATAACCAGTCTGCTAGAAGATCCTTCTTCTTTTAAAAGCGTAATGCTGTCTCTGTGTTTTGAAGCACACAAATTTAATCCTGATGTAATTGTTGGTATTGAAAGTAGAGGTTTTATTTTTGGTACACCATTAGCAGAAAAATTTTATTTGCCATTTGTGCCTGCAAGAAAACCAGGAAAGTTACCCAATGAAACAGTCAGCAAAAGTTTTGATTTAGAATATGGGTCAACAGAATTACACATACAAAAAATATCGCCCATACAAGGCAATATTACCATTGTAGATGATCTTATTGCTACCGGTGGCACAGCACTAGCATGTGCAGATCTAATTCACGAACACTGGAACATCTCCAAAGAAAATATTCAAATTCTGGCAGTAATAGACTTGCCCGATTTAGGAGGAAGTGCTATAATAAAGGATAACGGATATAACGTTAAAACTTTAATTGAATTTGAGGGTGAATAATGGCTAAACAGCCACAGATACCACTAAAAGATGTAATGGCGGCTATTGACAAAAAAGATAGATCGTTTTACAGTCGCCTTAATGATGAACAGAAAAAAGCATTTAGTGCATGGATGATGATGCGTTATTGTAGCAGTGTACAAGGTAGAGATGCCGCAAATTATATCTACATGACTAATGAGCTCGTTAATCATCAATTTATGGAAGTTAGCAAGCACCCAGAATTACAATGGCTTTTACTCAGTGCATGTGGTGTAGGAAAAGTACAATTTCATCCTTATTTAAAACCGCCAAATTCAAAAAAGAAAAAGAATAAAGTTTTCGAATTCATATATAGTATTTTCCCGCATATGAAAAACGAAGATATAAACGAACTTATTAACATAAACACTACCGAAGAATTAAAAGAATTAGCAGAAGCACACGGATATGACGACAAATCAATCAAAGATATCTTTGGAAAATAATACTTGCAAATGGTGCGAAAAAACTTTTGCAAGTGAGCGTACCCTTGCGGCTCATATGTGTGTTAAAAAACGTAGATGGGCTGATAAAGATCTAACTCATATAAGATTAGGTTTTAGAGTATTCCAGATGTTTTACGAGTTGAACACAACTGCAAGCAAGACAAAGACCATTGAGGATTTTATCAGAAGTCAGTATTATGAAGGATTTACTAAATTTGGTAGAAGTTGTTTAGTAAATGAATATTTAAAACCAGAGCAATTTGCAGAATGGTTAATAAAGAACGGTAAAAAATTAGCAGACTGGAGCAAAGATAAACTATACGACGAGTATCTTTTAGAATATGTAAAAAAAGAACCTGGTATGAAAGCATTAGAGCGTAGCATAATTTATTTGAATACGTGGTCAGAAGAAACTGATAATAATTGGAATGAATACTTTACTAAAGTAACAGCACCAAGAGCAGTCCATGATTTAAGAAGTGCCAAAATAAGTCCTTGGTTATTATATCTAAGCGAAACGGGGGATCAATTATTAGAAAAATTTAGTGATGAACAAGTAAAAATGATTCAACAAATTATTGATGCAACATTTTGGATGAAGGTGTTTGCACAAAATAAAGAAGAAGTAAAAGAAATAAAAAACACATGCAAGGTAGCAAATTTATGAACGTAAAAATAATTAGTCACAGTCAAGCACCGTTTAACGACAGTATGCATAAAGCATCAGCATTAGACTTAGTAGCATATTGTGCTAGAGTAAGCAACCCGGACAATCAAAACAACACGGAAACAAGTGAGAAACTAGTAAAGTATTTGATGAAGCACAAACATTGGAGCCCACTTGAAATGGTGAGTGCATGTTTGGAGATTGAAACAACCAGAGACATTGCTAGACAGATTCTAAGACACAGAAGTTTTAGTTTCCAAGAGTTCAGTCAACGTTATGCAGATCCTACAAAAGATTTGGATTTTGAATTGCGTGATGCTAGATTACAAGATCCTAAGAATCGTCAAAACAGTATCGCACTTGATATGACTGATGAATACGAAGGTGGCTTACAAGATCGTTGGTTCCAAATGCAACAACGTGTTATAGACGAAGCCAAGATTGCTTACAAGTGGGCTATCGATAATGGCATTGCTAAAGAGCAGGCCAGAGCAGTATTACCTGAAGGAAACACTATAAGCCGCTTGTATGTGAATGGTACGTTGCGTAGTTGGATACACTATATTGAATTACGTGGTGCTAATGGTACACAAAAAGAGCATATTGATATTGCTCATGCAGTAGCAAATGTTATAGCAAACATATTTCCACTTGCAGAGGAATTTAAAGGTAAAGAAATATGAAAAAACGTGAAGAAATGTTAGTTATTACTATGGAAGAATGTGGCGAGCTAATTCAAGCATGCAGTAAAATGATTCGTAGTAAAGGCAAAACAAAGTATTTGCGTAATTTACAAGATGAAATTGGTGACGTTATGACCATGATTGAGATAATGAAAATGAGTGGTCTCGTCACCAATGAACAAATCACAGATAGAATGAAAGAGAAAAAAGAAAAATTAATGAAATGGAGCATGTTGTTTAGCGATGAAGATTGACTTTGATGTAGACATTGATATGGCTAACCGAGATGACTTTCTCAAGTTAGTTAATGTCACACCTGCAAGTATTGAAAAAGATGGTAAATTTACCAAACACAATACTGGTGTTTATTTTCAAAACATTCCAAAGTTTCCACTTGAAGGCTACAGCACAATAGATCACAAACAAGCAGAAAATGAAGGCTGGTTCAAAGTAGATGTACTGAATAACAGTGTGTATGCTGATATCAAAGATGAAACTCATTTAAATAAATTGCTAGAAACAGAACCAATGTGGGAATTGCTTGAACACAAAGAAGTAGTAGAGCAATTATTTCATATAAACAATCATTTTGATATTGTACATAAACATAAACCTAAAACAGTTGAACAATTAGCAATGATACTTGCAATGATAAGACCAGGTAAAAGACATTTGGTTGGAAAGGATTGGAAGGATATTGAAAAAGATGTTTGGGTAAAAACCGATGAGTACTTTTTTAAGAAGAGTCATGCTATTGCTTATGCATTAACTATTGTGGTACAACTTAATCTAATTGTAGAAAAAACTGGTTAGTCAATTTTTTTAACTAACTGTATGCCTTTACGTTTGATTCTTTTTTTGAGTAAATTTTGTAAAGTAGTCATTGGACCGAATAAATGTTCGACATCTTTAAAAATAAATGTTCTTAAAAACGGTGCATACATTTTCATTTCATGATGTAAAAACACATCTATTGGTATTTGTCTGTTTGATTCCCACCACCAAGTTTCACCTAATTTAACAAATTCTTTTCTAAGTTCGGTTGTTGGTATTTTTTCTAAATCATAAAAAGTTATGATTTGGTTATCGTAGTTTACAACTATACCAATATACTCATTTTCTGAATAGGTGAGCCCTGTTAAAAATGGAAATTTATCTTTATAGTCCTCGAGCATAAAGTTATTTACCACATAGACAGATAAATACATGTACAGAAAGAGTTAAATATATGAGTAATGGCGATCACAGATTATACTTATACGAAAATCAAGTGGAACTTGTGGTTACCACTGACGCAATCTATGTGGATAACAGACCTATGAACAATAAAAAATTAGTAGCCCATAAAGGACTTAACAACGAAATAATATTTAATATTAGAAATAGAGATAGAAAATTGCAAAATGTTTTTAGTGATTCTCTGGTAGCATATCTTGTAAATCCTTATACAAGAAAACGTTTGCTTACAAAACGATTAGAAAATACGTCTGAAGTAGGCATAGTTAAATTAACTTTAGCAAAGGGCGATTTACAAAATATTAGTTCAGGGTTACACAAAGTTTATATTACTAGAACAACCCAAGAAAATGAAGATTTACCTTTATTTTCTAGTCAAAATAATGATGTAAACTTTGATATAGAAATTACGGACGAAGCATTTGTAGAGCCGGTTCCAACACAAGAAACAACTGTGATAACACAGATGGCTAACACTGCCTTAGGTGCAAGTGCAAATATTTTTGTTAGCGATGCAATGTACGGTAATTTAGATAGAAATTTTCATAACGCACAACACAGCATAGGTATGTATGTTTCTACATTCACAGGAAATTTAAAAATACAAGCAAGTTGTCTTTCTGGAGTACCAGATACAGATCCTAGTAGTCACGACTGGTTTGACATATCAAATATTTCGACCACTAGTGCAAGTAACATTATTCATAGCACATTTATTGTAAATGCAAATTGGGTAAGAGTACTAAGTTATCCAACAGATACAGACAGCACTTTAGATAAAGTAGTCTTAAGAAACTAGTTGACAATCCCCTATTTTCGTCGTATAATAACAACATGGATATAGATAACCTTGTTGAAAGTGTACATCATCTCCTTCTCGGAAATTTGCCTGTAAAAACAAGCAAAACTCCTAGCGGCTGGACAACAATGGATTGCCCTATGTGTAGCGATAAAAGAAAAAGAGGTGGTGTAATTACAGACGGAGCAAAAATCAGTTATCATTGTTTTAATTGTAACTTTACAACCGGTTGGTCATTAGGTCCAGGATTAGGAAAAAAATATAAAGACTTAGTTGAAAAACTTGGTGCAAGCACATCTGATATACACACAGTACAGATGGAACTACTTAAAAATGCAGAAATATTAGAGTCTAATAATACTGACATAGATTATGTTTATAATTTAGCAAAATTTAAAACAGTAGATTTACCTGCAAATGTTTTTAATGTAGAAGAACTACCAGAAAATCATCCTGTAAAAAATTATGCAGTAGAAAGGGGATTATTAGGTCTATATCCATTGCTTTACTTTGACGATAAATTATACAAACAAAGACTAGTAGTCCCTTTTACTTTCAACGGTGAATTAGTTGGCTGGACAGGTCGACACATAAACCCACCAGATAAAGCAACACCAAAATATTTACACAATATGCAAAAAGGTTTTGTTTTTAATGTTGATAGATTTACAGACACCGAAAGAGATATTGTGATAGTTACTGAAGGCGTATTTGATGCAATATTGATTGATGGTATTGCTGTACAAGGAAATAGTGTAAGTGCTGAACAAGCACATCTTATAGAAAAATTAGGCAAACGTGTTATCCTTTGTCCCGACAGAGACAAAGCAGGTAAAGAACTAATACTACAAGCAATAGAGTTAGGATGGGAAGTCAGTTTTCCTAACTGGTCGCCTGAAATTAAAGATGCCGCAGATGCTGTGAAGCGATATGGCAGATTAGCAACTGTAGATAGTATTATTCAGAGTGCTACCAATAACAAAATTAAAACTGAAGTTAAAATGAGAATGTTATGATATTATATACTAATGGTTGCAGTTTTACGCAAGGACACCAAGATCATCGAATTCTACGAGGAAACTCCGGACTTAAAAAAGATGACAAAATTTTAGATAGTGAGTGGGCATGGCCGCAATTATTAAAAGATTATTTTAGCAATGTTGTTAACGAAGCCTGGTGCGGGGGTAGTAACGACCGCATTTTTAGACGAACTTTAGAATATGTACAATCACTAAATGATGTTAGTGAGCACTTGTTTATAATACAATGTACAAACGTAACAAGATCTGAATTTTATGATTCGGATACTGGTGTTTGGATAGGAAATTTAAACAAACAGGTTGTATATGATGATATTTCATGTAATGCTGATATAGATAAAAAACTTGTACAAAAATTATCGAAAGGAAATAGACAGTTTGAGGAAATTCAACTCGCCAATGAAACAACTTATACAAAGTTTTTAAATAACTTAGTAAGTTTCGACACTGTAATGAATAAATTAGGGTGCAAGGTGTTTTATACAGGTTTATCGTTAGTTAATACGCCACATATAATTAAAAATCTTTTACAACAATACATCAAAGAGCCAATACATTATTTGCAAAATCCCAACCTACAAAAAATATTTCCTGGACCCGGTTTAAATATGCAAGTAGCAAAAAATCATTTATTGCTATTAGAAACTATTCCTGATTTAGATTATAGGTGTTTTGACTCAATGTCTACTATCATAAAGGGACATACTGTAAGCAAGGAAGATACCCATCCAAATAAAACAGGCCATAGTATATTTGCAAGATATATAATTAATGAGCTAAGATCAAGAGAAATTTTATGAGCGATATAAAACAATACACAGAAGAAGTACAAGAATTATTTTTAAGGTTTTTATTAAGTGATAAAGACTTATTTGCTAGATGTCAAAGTATTGTTAAACCATCATTTTTTAATTCAAAATATAGAAATGCTGTAGAACTTTTTCAAAGCCACAGCGAAAAATATAACAGTATACCTACACCAGAGCAAGTAAGTGCCGCGGCCGGAATAGACTTAGAACCGATACCTAACGTAACAGTTGATCATCACAATTGGTTCTTGGCAGAATTTGAAACATTTTGTAGACACAAAGCACTAGAACAAGCAATTATTGAAAGCACAGACTTGTTAGAAAAACAAGATTATGGCACAGTAGAAAATAAAATTAAAGATGCAAGTCAGGTAGGTCTTGTTAAAGATTTAGGCTTAGACTATTTTGAAAATCCCAAGGAAAGACTACAATGGATAAAAGACCAAGCAGGAGCAATAAGCACAGGTTGGAAAGCGATCGATCACAAACTTTACGGTGGGCTGAACAGAGGCGAAATCACAATCTTCGCAGGGGGATCAGGCGCAGGTAAAAGTTTGTTCTTGCAAAATTTTGCTGTTAATTGGGTGTTAGCAGGACTTAATGTTGTTTATGTTAGTTTAGAACTTAGTGAGCAACTTATCAGTATGCGTCTTGATGCAATGGTGAGTGGTTTTGGCACTAAAGAAATTATGAAAAACATGGAAGATGTTGACCTCAAGGTTCGAATGAAAGCAAAAGGTGCAGGTAAATTGCGTGTTAAGCAGATGCCTAATGGTATTAATGCAAACGACTTGCGTGTATTTTTAAGAGAATATGAAATACAAAGTGGTGAAAAAGTTGATGCACTGTTAGTAGACTATTTGGATTTGATGATGCCTATTAGTGCAAAAGTAAGCGGCAGTGATTTGTTTATCAAAGACAAATATGTTTCTGAAGAAATTCGTAATTTAGCAGTAGAAAGAGATCTACTTTGTGTAACTGCCTCGCAATTAAACAGAGCGGCAGTAGAAGAGATTGAATTTGATCACCATCATATTGCAGGTGGTTTAAGTAAGATACAGACAGCAGATAATGTTGTAGGTATTTTTACTAGTAATGCTATGCGAGAAAAAGGTAGATATCAAATACAGTTTATGAAAACACGTTCTAGTAGCGGTGTAGGCACAAAAGTAGACTTAAAATTTAATCCAGACACTTTGCGAATTGAAGATTTAGAAGAAGGCGACGAAGACGCAATGACTATTACAACCGGCAGTCTTGTCGACCAATTAAAACGCACAGGAAGTATAAAAGCAGAACAACCAGAAGCACAGGATACTATCTCCCAAGCAATGAACATGCGTGAGTTCTTAAAAAAGAATGACTTGTAATGATAAATAGTAGTAAACAACGGAGAGCTTGTGCGTAAAACACGAAGTATATTAGAAGAACTCAATCAAATATCGATAGATAGAGATAGAGACCACATAGTTGAGAACAGGGGCGACCATGTTATCAATAGTGCTATTCATTTGATCGAACGTATTGAGTCTGCTTACGACGAAGCAACGGCTAAAGATCTAACAAATAGATTAGTGAACAGCATCAAAGCAAAAGATCCATCAAAGTTCTCCAGAGGCATTAAGAAAGTTATCAAAGAAGCCCAGAGAGAACAAGATGAAGATTAATGATGTTATTGTAGAGCAAATAGCAGACAAGGCAACTGCAAAAGATAAAAACGGTAATGTGTATACATATACTGCCGCAACTAACAGTTGGACTAATAAAGATGGCCAGGTTGCCACTGGGCTACTAGCACAGCAATTAGCACAACAACACGGTTACGATATCGACGGGTCTACTCCTAAAAAACCTGGCATGGTACAACGTGCTAAAGACTATTTTAGTGGTAAAACACAGGGTATGGCTCAGGCTACTAGAGGTGATAAAAATGCCAGTATTGGTAAAAAGATTGCTGGTATCGCCGGTGCCGCAATAGGCGGTGCATTAGCAGGCGGCAAGCCACAAGTACAAGGCCCTCAACATACTGAACTCCCAATTGAAATTAAAGCACAAGTAGATACTTTAACTAAACAAGAAAAAAATTATCTTATGGATAAGTTAGGGCAAATTGATACTTCTAAAAGAGGTGCAGACAATGTACAAGTAGTAAGAGGAGGGAATTAATATGAAACTTAATGAACTTTTTAACGAAGCAGAACCCAAACAAGTTGCAGTTCCCTCATCAGTTACAGTAGGAGCAAATCCTGCCAAAGATGGCCCAATTGTCCCGGGTAGAAAAAAAGGCACTAATGCAGGATTATCTAAAAAACTTGGTAATGTGAACTACTTATGGATGGGAGCACAATGGGTAGTTGACAATCCAGGAGCACCTAATAATGGCCAGATTGCAGACCGAGGTGCTACAGCACAACTGGGTCTACCACATGTTGACGAACTTTTAATAGATATTAAAAATGCAAATGTTGCACATTTGGTTGCAGATTATGTTTTAGGCAGAGAGCGAGAACTAGATACTTCAGACATGAGAAGTTCTGCTAGAGGAACCAGATATGATAATCAGCAAGGTAAGACAGCATTAGATACTACTAAACCAAATGCGGCTATTAACCCTGCAGGAGATGCTAAGTTAGCGGCTAGAACAGGCGACGAGCCATTCCAAAATGCTACCAGAGATCAGTATTAGACATGAGATTTGCAGAAATATCGAAACCTCTAGTAACACAAATTCTTTCAGAGAGTTACATACTAGAATCTAAAGATGGTAAAAATGTTCACTTAGAACATTTAGAAGATAATATCTTTAATAAAGGTTTTGCAGGCGCAAAAGAAGCAGTAAATTATTTGTATAGTTTACATCAAATGCTAGAAGGTAATACCAAAGCACCAATTAATATTACTACAAAATGGGACGGTGCACCTGCTATTATTGCAGGACGTGATCCAGAAACAGGCAAATTTTTTGTGGGCACCAAAGGTGTATTTGCTAAAAAACCTAAACTTAATTTTACTGAAAAAGATATTGACATAAACCATGCCGATGTGGGCGAAAAAGATGGTTCTGGATTAAGAAATAAATTAAAATTAGCTCTCAGATCTCTCAGTAAATTAAATTGGAACACAGTTGCTCAAGGAGATTTGCTTTGGGCCAGCAAAGAAGATTTTAAAACCGCTAATATTTCAGGTGAAGAATATATAACATTTAATCCTAACACTATTGTTTATGCTGTCCCCACACAAAGTGACTTAGCAAAACAAATATTAAGTGCTGATTTAGGAATAGTGTTCCATACAGAATATACCGGGGGCCAAACATTAGCAGATACCACAGCAAAATTTGGATTCGACAGCAGTGTATTGGGCCAAGCAAAGGGTGTTTGGCATACCGATGCTACTATTAGAGATCTTAGTGGAACAGTAACTCTCACAAAACAAGAAAGTAATGATGTGCTACAATCAATTAAGCAAGCAGATACATATTTGAAAAGTATTGACTCTGAAACTTTTAGTTGGTTAGAAAAAGGCAACGAATTAATTGGTAAAGAATTTTTGCAACAACTCAAAGCACATGTAAATGCAAATATTAAAACAGTAGGCGAGTTTGAACAAAATCCTACTAAATTTGCACAAGGATTTGTCCAAAAATATATCAATTACATGCAAAAAGAAATTGACAAAGTAAAAACACAAGCAACAAAAGATCGTAAAACAGAAGCAATGGTGCAAGGTGTAAAATTTATCAAAGAACACATTCCAGGCATTGTTGCTGTGTATGATTTGTATTTAAAAATTATAGAATCTAAACTTGTTTTGCTAAGAAAGTTAGGGGCACTGCAAAAAATACCTACATTTGTTGTAGGCGACAACGGAGATTACGAAGTAACCGGCGAAGAAGGTTTTGTTGCAGTAGACAGAATGGGTAATGCTATTAAATTAGTTGATAGATTAGATTTCAGCAAGCATAACTTTGGCACAGGAAAGCCTGGAGCATAATATGGAACTGCAACTTATTAATCAAGACCTTTGCGAATCAAGATTATATAGAACGTCAGCACAATTTAGAAATATAAATGGCAGAGACATTGCAGATTTAGCATATCTTAATACTCTAGTGCTCTATTTAATGTTGCAAGATGACAAACAGCACGATTATGCAAGTGCATACGCAAAGAGAACCATGGGATATGGTTCGTATACACTGTTTAGAACCCATGCAACTGATCTTTATGTACTTTGTTATGCTATAAACAATCCTGCTAACAAACATTTAAGATATCAAAGCCATGGCGCAAGCAAAAGATTTTTGGAATCGTTAAATTTTAATACTCAACAGCATATACTATGGATGAGAAAATTAGCAAGTGCGAACGACGCAAAAAATGAAGCATTAACTTACTACATGCGTCTAGAAAGACAACTAAAAATCAAAGATGGTAGATATTTACGTTGGAGGAGATATATTACTGATTGGGGTAATTTGCGATTTGCTACTAAACAAACAGTAATAACAAAAATGGTTCAGGAAATTAGAAGAATTGCAAAGGGTAGCGAATTAATGAGTCCTTTAAACACCATGGTCAAATACCGAGGGCATATTACAAAATCCGATTACAAAGAACCTAGAACAAGTTTTACAAAAAGAGCAGTAGGAACTGCGGCAGGTGCAGTTGCAGGTAGATATATTGGTAAAAAGGTTGCACAAAAAACCGGCGGAAATGTCGATAAATATAAAAAAGCAGGAACTGGTATTGGTGCAATAGCAGGATATTGGGCAAGCGGTAGGAAAAAACAAGCATGAGAATTAACGAAATAATTTTAGTAGAAAGTGCAGACGAAGATCTTCGCCAAGAAGTTCTAGATACTATTGGCTATCCTAATCGTGACCCTTACTATAGATCAGTTGATGTAAATCTTGTGGTACAGCGAGCAAAACCTTATTACAATAAAACCAAAGTTACAAAAGGAAGGGCGGTCCATCTTGCTATGCAAGAACTTTATCCTGAATTAGAAAACGGACCAAAAGACAACGATAGAAATAAAACTAAACGCGACACGGGGCAAGCAGACGTTACAAAATTTAATAAAGGTGCAGATACAGGAATGATCAAACGTTCTGCAGGCTGGGATGATACATCGCACGGCCATTTGAGAACTGCTGATCCTGCTGATGACCCTACAGGTATTAAAACTGCTCTTAAAAAAGCAGGTGATGTTGCTAAAAGCAGTATTCCTGGAGCAAGCGAACTTAGTAGTTTTGCTGATAAATTAAAAAGAGGTTTCAAAAAAGGACAAAGTTCTAGTATACCGAGTTTAAAAGGTAAATCTAATCGCACTAGATGATAAATAAATGTATAGAACGTATAAACGTTCGTACATATTAGGAGAATAAAATGGCACAAGCAGATAGAAGAGCGGCGGCAGCAGGCGAGTTTATTGGTAAGGACGTATTCCTTAAGAGCTTTCAACAGCAATCAGGAAACATCAGTGCAACAGACTTAACAGCATTAGTTAGCTCAGTACAAAATTTAAACCTTTCAACATTGAAGATCGGTGAAGTTAGCGGCGATACAGTTAACATGATCGTTGAAGGCGCAGACAACTTAGCAAACGGTGACGTTTCAGGTTATGTAATCGGTGACGTAAGTTTCTAAGTTTAAAAAACTTTATAAAATACCCGCATAAGCGGGTATTTTTTTGACTGAAAAAGATAAATAATTGCATAGGACCAAAAAGTCCGAATACATTTAGGAGAATAAAATGGCACAAGCAAATCCAAACGCGGCAGTTAGAGCGGCAAACGGTTTCGTAGGTACAACTCATATTTTAGAAGTTGATGACGTTACAGCAGTAACAGTTGAAGAAGCATGTTTAGAAGCACAAAACGAAGGTTTTGTGGTTGTAGCAGTTGAAGGTTTAACTTCAGGTTCACACATTGCAGTACAAGGTGCAGGTGCAACACCAAGCATCTCAGGTACTACAGTAATCGCAACATTTAGTTAATAACTAATTCCTAACTACCTTAGGGACCGTGACAACAGTCACAAATTAAAAATCCTCACTACGGTGGGGATTTTTTTTGGCTCCGCATTTTTAAAACTTGATAAATAGTGTAATATACGGAGACACACATGAGTTTAATTAGAAGCGGAGCAATGGGTAGCTCAGAAGTTCTATCAAGTAATATAGAATTCTACACATTGTTTACTACTATTGATATTACTCGAACAGGTAACTTTAGCGACAGTACACAAAAAGATTTTGAAAGTGTTGTACAAGTTATTGGTTTGAGAGCACAACCAGTAGTAATGAATAATCCTGTACGACTTAGTGGTGTTGGGGCAAATTTATTAGAAAATTATGGTGCCCAAACATTAACAGGTGCAGGATGGGTATTTAAATTTGCATTTGAGCGTGAAGGAGCTCACAGTGTAGATTTATTAAAAGACGAATTAGATGGTATTGTTTTAAATGGCGGTACCGTAGATACTAAAAATTCTATTAACATGGAATTTAGTAAACAAGATTTATTATAAATTAGAGAAAAGACATGCCAAAGAAAACAGAACCAGAAAACAAACCAGAGATTTACGCACAAAATGGTAATCTAGAAGCACACATAATTGCTGATATGTTGCGTATCGAAAGCATCACTAGCGAATTAAGAGAATTCAAAGAAGTTACCAGAGACAGATTAAATAAATTAGAAAACTGGATTGTTGCTATTGTTGGCGTTACTGTAACTACATTAATTGCAACAGTAGGCGGTTTAGTGTTTAGAGTGTTAGGCGGATCATGAGGATAGACGAGTTTACAGAAGAGCCTATTGTCGAAGCCAGAATGGTTTGGCGTAGAATGGGCAATACTATTAAACGTGCTGTTAGATGTACGTCAGGAAGACGTGCAGGTAGAGTAGTATCTAATATTGGCCAATGTTCAAAGCCTATTGATATGAAAAAAAGGCTTACCCTTAAAAGAACAAAAGCCAGAATGGGGACAAGACTTGCTAGAAAATCTCAAAGAACAAGAAGAATGAATCCTGCTTCTAGAAGATTAAGAACTCTGAATAGGCGTAGGTAATGAAAGCAAAAGATTTCAAAACACTGCAATCTCTTTTGAAAGAATATGGAATGAAACCTGGTGTTAGTACACCCGTGGGCCAACAGTCTATGGGCAGTGTCGCTAAATCAAATCAAAAATCTCCAAGTCAAGAAAAATCACCTAGTCCCACAACGGCAAAAAATGTAAGTCCTACTACTGCAAAAATAGCAAGGCAAGATCAATTAGAACAAGACCCTATAATTTCTACAAAGGCAGGCGAGCAAGATGTGGATTCTGTCTTAAAAGACAAAGATGGAAAAGATATAGGAACAGTTGTAAGCAAAGTTGGAGACAAACCTAACCCTGAAGCAGTAGTAATAAAAGATCCTAAGAATCAATTTAGAATTGTTGACCCCGATGAAGAAATGTTCGTACAAAATCCAGAATATTTAGAAGTAGAAGAGGGCAAACTAGGTAAAAAGTTAAGCAAAGACAGGAAACTTTACAAACTTGGTAGAAAAATTAAAAAACTTACTCGCAAACATAAATTAAGAGAGCAAGGCGAAGAACTGATTTTTGAAATCAATTTCAACAAAAAAGAAATTGCACAGCAGGCACTAGACTTGCCTATCAAATGTGGCTTTGAAGCAGAAACTTCATGGGACAGTGTGTATGGTAGTAGCGATGACGACGGTGATTGGCTATATGAATACAACTGGTATGATATTGAAGATTTTATATACGATCAGGAAGGTAGCAGATCTGTCAATAGAGTTGAAGAGAGTTATAATGAATGGATAGTGGAAGGTCCAGCATTGGAACTTGAAAGTGACATCATCGATGAAATGGTTGCTGACCGTGAAGAAGATGAATACTATCTCAACAAGTACATAGAAGATGAACTTAGCGAAGATGACATAGAAGAATACAAAGAACGCATATTAGATGACTTACCCGAAGAAGACCATGACGAATATGCTGATTGGGACTTTATGAATTGGGGGCGTCAGTATGTGGAAGAAGAATTATTAGGCGAATACAAAGATTGGTTAAGAGAAGATATCCGCGAAAATGGCGAAGCATTTGACGATGCTATTGATAGAGCTCGATCAGAGTATGACATGGACTACTGGGCAAATGAAGAATACGGTAGTTGGGCCAGTTGTTTAAGTGAGCATGAAATATATTTGTACGATCCAAACCGTGGAGGCGAAGGTGGTGGCCAAGAAGAAGTTGCAGAATATCTGACTAGTTGGACAGACGAAAACAGCCAATATCAAGATGTTATGGCAGGGGAATATCACAGCAGAGCCGGTGACACTACTCAAGATTACTGGCGTGTGGAAGATGACAGCAGTATTCAGACAGATGGCACAGGGTCTGAAATCATTTCACCAGTTTACTCTACACCTAGAAAAATGCTGGAAGAAATGAAAAGCCTATTTGCTTGGTTAGAAGAGCAGGATGTAGATACCAACAGTTCAACTGGCTTGCATGTGACTATGAGTTTAGACAGCGAAGATGCTGAAAAAATAAATTCAGTTAAACTTGCAGTATTGTTGGGTGACAAATATTTACTCAGCACATTTGGCAGGGAAAACAACAGTTATGCCAAAAGCCAATATAAAAATTTAGAAAAGTTAGGCCACAAATTAAAAGCAAACCCAGATGCTAAAACTATTCAACAAATTGAAGATGTTCTAAGTTCAGGTATCAACAGAGACAAGTTCAGCAGTATAAATTTCAAAGACCAACGAGACAGTAATACAGGTAATCAACTTATTGAATTTAGAATCGGTGGTGGTTCAGACTACCACAGAGATTACCCTAAAGTTGCAAAAGCAGTGATTCGTTATGCGGCAACAATGCAAGCCGCTTATAGTGATAAACTCTACAATCGTGACTATGCATCGGCATTATACAGATTGATTAACAACATTGGTAAAATCAGTGCAGATGACGAAGAACGAGTTAAAGACAGAATTAATCCTGATGTTGAAGCACAGCGGTTGATGTACTTAAAGATTACTTCAGCAAAGACAATTATGTTGAGCATCTGAGATATCTTGCCGCGGCGTATAATCTACTTGCAGAATATAAACAACTAAAAAATAAACAAAATGAAGATGTTGAAACTGATGGTCCTGATGC